>ERZ780212.40-NODE-40-length-133914-cov-10.376381_pt1 | contig 133914 bp, 118 predicted proteins | sample MGYA00511364_ERZ780212 | MGnify/ENA primary metagenome ERZ780212 (study PRJEB29588, sample SAMEA2147991) | human gut metagenome | biome: human gut; feature: human-associated habitat; material: faeces | place: Denmark | collected 2008/2010 ... | reverse complement strand
TATCCGCATCCAAAATGGAACAGGCGATACAGTAGGCGTCCGTATAGTGTTCCTTATTCAGCTTCTCAGCCAGCTTGCGGCCAGAGTCCATCAGCGCCACGCGGACACCGACATCGCGCTTTCCTTTTTTGCTGGACATCTCCTCGCCGGCCTCTGCGATGACCAACAAACAAGGCTGACCGTTCACAGTGGCGATGTAGGTGGGGAAGTTCAGGCTGTCGGTCCAGCAGGTGAAATAGGCCCAGCGCAGCAGGGGAGGCACCTTCGTGTACCAGTCCATGTCTTCCACAGGAGGCTGATACTCTCCCTTCAGGAATGCTTCGTACTTTTCCTTATCGTACTCGGCGAGCTTGGTATCAAAGCCGGAGGGGTACAGTCCGGACGCTCCGCGATAGTCGGGAACGTTGATGCTGCACAGGGAAGCGGTGTCATACCGCCCATCCCAGTCCTTGGGGGGCTTCTTGTCGGGGGTGTTGAACTCCCATACGAATACCTCCCCGCAGCCGTTGCAGAAAAACTGAGTTTCGTTGATGCTGATGATTTTGAACATTGTTTTTTTCTCCTTTCAATTTTTTGACTTACAAATCCATGAACGGGCCTTCGACCCGACATTGGTCCCATCTGCGATTGCGCGGCTCGTTGTGCCGCATAGCGTCGAGATAGCTCTGCGCCTGAGCCCTATCGCCGAAGACGATGGGCTGCACGCCATCATGGTCGATTTTCGACCAGTAATAGGCGTAGCCGGATGCTCTGGGGTCAGCACAAAGCGTATAACCATCGCTATCGCGGATAACAAACTTCCATGTGAGAACTCGTCCAATACCCATAGCAGCCTCTCAATCCGCCGCAGACTCGCGGTAGACCAACACGTCGTGGCCGGCGTAAATAGCCTGCAGCTCGTCCTTGGTGATGCTCAGGCTGCTGAACAGCCAATCGTCGGCATCCTTCCAGTCGGAGAACTTGGGGCCGATTTCCTTCCGGAACAGCTCCAGCGTCTCAAACAGGAGGTCCTTGGCACGGGGGGAGAGGTCTTCCTCAGGGTCAGGTGTGGGCATCTTTATGTCGTTCACATCATTGAGTTCAACGTCTTCCAAGGAAGTCTCGTAGTCCTTCCAGAGATGGGCATTGTCCTCGAACCGCTTGACGATTTCGGCGATGGTGATGTCGGTCGTCGGCTTATCCGTGGTTTCCTCGAAGTAGCAGAACTCAAAGAAGGGATGGTCGGCTTCCGTTTCGCTGCCGAAGCGCTCGTCGTTCAGACCGAGAGGGCCGGGGATGAAGTATTCGCCGTCATCGAGACTGGCGATAATACGCATCTTTTCTTCCTCCGACATCTGGCCGGCGAAAACGACCTCATGCCGGACCTTGTAGTTGTCCGCGTCACGATAGAGATAGGCGAGTCGGGTGTTGATGACACTCATTGTTTTTCTCCTTTCTCCCTGCCTGTAATAAGGACTTACGGGAACAAAAAATGTAGTAAATATATAAAAAGACAGTCGCGTCCAAAGGGAAGCAACTGTCCTGAATATGATGATGTGACTAAAAACGGAGATAAATCTCCTTATAAAAATATCTTCGTAATTATACTTATATACTACCATGTTTCGGTATTTTGTCAACGGCTTTCCCGCTCCATGCGGGTATTTGCAAAAGAAAAAGCTCCCACAAGGGAGCTTTTTCGTGGTTAATTATTTAGAGGTTCTCGTCCAGCACACCGTCGTATCTCAAATGATGGGAAATATCGCGGGTGATATGGTTGAGTTCCTCATTCAGTAGGCGCCATATCCGGTGTTTGAAGCCACGGGCAGCAGCCCAGCTCAAAAGTCCTGCTACAGAGAACAGGAGGCACCGAACCACAAGGCTGCCGCCGGACATGGAATTGTCCATGCTCGCAGCACCGATGGTGCCAAAAATTGCGATGATGCACACAATCAGCAAAGAGATGCTGATAACGTACAAGGTCTTAAACTTCTTGTTTTCAGTAATTCTGCGATTCATTTTAATTCTTCTCCTTTCAAGCGTTTCGGGTATGTTCTCATTTGCGGTTGAGTTTGATAGCTTCAATGACAGCGTTGTAAGAAAGCCTACATCTCTTGCCGGCATATTCACCGGTTTCATCAATGCACTCGGCGAGGAACGGATACTTACGCGCTTTTTTGATGACGCCTACAAGTTGGAACTCGTGGGGTTGTGTTTTAATTCGAATTGAAAACACTTCACGGTAGACAACATCTATTCCGCTGGCTACGAGCTTCTGCTGGATAAAGCACTTGTTCCGATAGAACTCGGATTCCTCCGCATGGCTCTTTTCAATGGCCAACTCGGATTTGTCCTCGTACTCCATCTCATAGAGCGCTCGTTCCAGCTCCTGTCGCTTAATTCGTCCGCTGAATTTCAGAGCGCGATAGCCGCTTGTTCGCAGGACGTCGATGTAATTCTCTCCGTCCGTAGCATTCTGGCTTACAGAGGGGCCGAGAATTTTGTAGGTGTATTTCCCATACGGGAATTCCTTACCCCAATCGTCGGGCCGCAGCTCGCGCTTCTCAGGCTTCTTGGACGACCTTGCTCTGGCTCGACAGAAGGCGTCCCACATGATTTTCTCGGTGGGCTCCGGCGAATTGTAGTAGGGCGTCTTGAAAAAGCAAACCTCAAACGGGAAGACAGGAATGGAGCAGACTTGGTTTGCGTTGGTCGTTGCGTGCAACACCCTGTCCACGGTGGACCATGAAGTGTTGCAGGCAACGAAGGAACGGGACTCGTACCGCTTGGCAACATCCTCCGCAATACGCTCCAAATCCGCCTTTGCCTCATTGCGTTCGATTTCTGTACGGTATATTGAGTCGCGGTTTGCGACGATGCGAACCGACACGCAGGTAATGGTCTCCGTCTGCCTTACGTAGCCAAGAGAACTTCTGGAGATGTCATGCCGCTTCAAACCGAGAGGGTCTTCCTCGCAGTAGGTATGCAACCCTTCTTCCAGAACGTTCTGAATTTCATCCAACAGGTCTGTCAGCAGATGTTCCTTGTTTGTCGGAGATGCATTTGCGGATGTATCGTAAGAGCAAGAGGCAGCCATTTCAGGACACCTCCGCAAGAGCAACCATTTCGTCGAAGAAGTCGTCCATGTGGTAAACGTCGCCGATAATGTGCTGGCTTTGGTGTGCGTAGGAGCAGTCACAGGTATTCAGAAGGTTGCCATCCACCGTAAGGCAGATGTTGCCTTCGTTTACCATCACACTGCCATCCGGCCACTTCTCGACCGCAATACGCTCATTGCCCAGCTCACGCTTCGGATAATCTGTCTCAAACAGGTCTTCTGCACGCCCCTCGTTGATGAGGTTGACTCTGTCCCAATCAGTGCGCTTGTCCTCTTCACGGAAGTAGGAGAGACCCTTCAGCAGCATGATATTCTCGTTGGGAATATCCTCATGGAATTGGTCGTCGGAAAGAGCAAGACCGCAGATTTCTATGTCCTCCTGCTTGGCGCAGTAGCTATACCACCGCAGGGAAGCAACAGCCAACTCTTCTACGTTCTCCTTACCGTTTGTGACGATATAGAAGCCATTCACAGAGATGTCATACTTCAGGCACAGCTCACGGAACTGGTCGATGGCGCGGCAGTTGAGAGACGGTTCGCCTCCGGTAAATGTCACGACACCGATGCCGTCCACATGGCGCAGCAATGCGTCCATGACCTCGTAGGAGATGTCCTTGTTCTCCGCCTCGCCTCGCAGACAGTGAGCGCAGTGCATATTGCACCGACGGGTGACTTCAACCGCAAGTGAGTCGAAAAAGACTTTGTTCATAGTGCTGTTCTCCTTTCAATGTATTCATAAAGCAAAAAAAGGAGAGAGCCATTACAGACTCTCTCCTTTCAAAATAGGGGTTAATCGGCCTGACAATCGCAGGAAATGAGCTGACCGCCGCATTTCGGGCAGCGCTCGCAATCACAGCCGGGGTGATGATAACCACCGACCATGGCTCCGCAATCGCCGCAGCGGAAGTTCGGGTTGTTCAACTCTTCACAGCCATAGTAGAAGTCGCCCGGTGCGCCGACCTTAATGGGGTCAGCACGGGAGCCATCTACGAAGCGAATGGTGATTTTGCGACAGCCTTTGGCCTTCAGCATTTCACGACCGCAAAAAGCGCATTTCGCCATGGCTTACCCCGCCTCCTTTTTCGGAACCTCGACCTCCACGACAACGATTTTCCACGAGTGGGACACGCCGTTATGGAGAGCCCAAGCCTCCAAGCCGCCGATGTCGTAGTTCGTCGTGAGAGGCTCGTCAGGGAGCTTCTCCCAGCCGAATACCATCCGCAGCTCCTCGTCCATGACGTTTTGAGCCGCAAGGTAGTTGTCGAACTTCTCAACAACGATTTTGGAGCGGTACGCTCCGGTATGAGTAGTGCCGTCGGTATGGAGCGGGCAGGTGGAATGAATCAGGATGGCAGGGAAGGCCTTTTCCTTGGGGTTGGCCTGCTCCTCGGCAGCCTTATTCTGAACCTCCAGCGCAGCAGCCACACGCTCAACGTTCTTTACGAGGGAAGGGAAATCGCTCATAAAGAACTTGCGGCCCATGATAGTCTCATGCAATTCAGCCATATTAAAATCTCCTTTCTTTTTTTGGCACCAGCCGGATATAGCTGATGATGTCCTTGGCAGGGATACCGGATGGACACTCGGACTTGGGAATGAGAATATAGCCTCCGTGGGAGCTATGTTCCACGGAGTCTACACACTCCCTATATCGGCCCTTGTAGCGGAATTTGACCGCATAGACATAGCCTAAGGTCTCCGTGTCCACGACGTAGTCCAGCACCTTCTGAATCAGCCTTGCGTCGTTGCGGACAGCATAGACACCAGCACCGTCGTCCTCGCCTACGGCCATATCGCCGAATGCAGAGGGACGGATACCAGTTTCCAGAATGGAGCCAAGTCTATCCTCTGTGGTCACATGGACAAGTTCGACCTCATCGCAGTGCGTTATGTACTTCAGCACGGCGTCACTCCTCGCATCCGCCGCAAAAGAAGTCCTCATCCACGAAGCTGATGCCTTCGAAAGCGTGGAACACGATTTCGTTGGGAATCTGGTCGTAGAAAGCGATGCTGGCGACAGAGTCGCGCTCCTCATCAGAGAGGCGCTGGAACTCATCGCACTCGCTGTCGTAGAACAGCTTCTGCTTCAGCACGGACAGCATATCCGGCGTGAGCTGATAGACGCTGCGGTAGCCTTCTCCGCCTCGCAGAGAGTTGGCGACCTCCACCAACGGGCAGTGGTTACAGAGCATCCGATTGGCGCCTTCGTTCTTGTCCATCTGCCCGCAGGCGCGGCCATAGTAGCCGCAAATCTCCGGCGTCCGGTCTGAGGACTTAGTGTTCATGGAACATTTCTCATATTCCTTCTGCACCGCATTGGTGATGATGGGGAATACACGGCAACCATTCTCAGACATTTTCGTGTCTCCTTTCAATTTTAGGTTTAGTAGCTTTTTACGCACTCCGACAAGCTGATGATAGCTTTCCGAAGCTCGTCCGTCCCCGGAACAGACCAGAGGCAGACGGCATAATAGACATTTTCCATGTCGTTGAGAGCTGCCTTCAGTTCGTTGGGCTCGCCGGATACCATGGCAGCGCGATAGTGAGCCATGGCGTTCTCGATGAGTTTCTGCCTTTCGACATTACTCATGGGCAGCCTCCTTAGTCCCATCGTTCAGCTCGGCGGGGAGGAAGTCCATGCAGCAGCTTTCGCCGTACACAGCGTCCTCCGTGTTGCGGTTGGGCAGCCGGTGAATCAGCCTCGGCAGCATACACTTGCAGTTGCCGTCGTGGTACACACAGCCGGCAGCGCCGCAGATTACAGGCTCAGTGATGACGGGCTCCTGTGTGGGAATGACAACGGGTACGCCGCTCTTCGCCTCGCACTCCAGCCACTCCTCGTAGCAGGGCCACATCTCACCGCCGAAGCCACTGTCCTTCTCCCACACGTCCAGAAGCTCCTGCATACTGCCGGCATCACCGCAGTCCTCAGAATACGCATCCAGCTCGCAGAGAAGCTCCTGCAGCGTGTGCTTGTGGTCCAGCATCCACTGGAGCTTGAAGCACTCGTAGGCACGGAAAGACTCCGGCGAATGAGGCTTCACAGGCTTGGAAGCAGGAACGGCAGGGGAGAGGGACTCGCCCGCAGTCCGCAGGGCTTCGTCCAGCTTCGCCTGAGCGTTACTCAGCAAAGCCTGATTCTCGACGTCGAGAACCCCGTTTTCCAGCTCATCCGTGATGATGTGGTGCAGAGCGCCGACTTCAGCAGCAGACATGATAGCAACGACGTACTTACTCATTGCCCGTCACCTCCTCAGCCACGTAGCCGTACTCGAAGTCGCGGCTCTTCTGCCGGAGCTCGTTGTAGAGGCAGGAAGGCATAGGGGGCATACCCTTGAAGAAGGTAACGCCAGTCTGCCAGTCGTCCTGTGCAGCACACTCCTCAGCCTTCTCCTTGCTGGCAAAGGTGTTGTAGCCGCCCAGCTCAATTCCGACACAGCCCTCAACAGGCTTCACGAAATCGCTGCTGCCCTTGACAGGAATGTTGGCGTACCCATCGCCAGACCACATGACGCGATGCTCGACAAAGCTCTCCGTGAACAGCACGGAAGTGACCTTGACGGGATACACGGCAATGGTGGATGCGCGGTAGAACTTGCCACGGGTGTTTCTGCGGACCTCATTCCAAATGGCATAGACGGTGTCGCCAATGCCGACAGGAACTCCATCCGCAGTCAGAGGGATAGGCAGTCTGTTTTCGATACTCATGCTTTTTCTCCTTTCTTCCCAGCCTGTTATAAGGACTTATGGGAACACAAATGTATGTAAATATATAAAAAAAGACAGCCATCCCAGAGTTGGGATAACTGTCTTGATTCTTTATGGTGACTTGAAAACAGAGATAAATCTCCTTATAAAAATATCTTCGTAATTATACTACTATACTACCACGTTTCAGTTTTTTGTCAACGACTTTTGCATACTATTATGGAAGCTCTCCTGTGTGTTCGCAGAAAAAAAAGCAAAGAGGTAGGCACATGAGCCCACCTCTTTACTTAAAATGGGTATTTAGAAAAAATGGTGGTTTTTGATTTGTCAAGTCGGTTCAAATCAAAATCGACTTTATTTTTATTGGTGGTTTTCTGCTCGATAACTGGCATTTTGTATTGAAGTATCGTTACTATACAATATAGAACTTTTTGAAAAAAGGTGGTTTTCTTTTCAAAAAAGGGTGGTCATTCTGGCAGCTTTGTGATATAATAAACCTTACCAACCAAAGGCTCGGGAGGTGTATTTATGGGAGCGACAGAAGTTGATGGTCACTCTTTCAAAGATATCGGGTTGCCTGAGTTCACCGTAATCAGTAGGAAGGAATCTGAAACCGGGGACATTTTGTACACGGTAGAACCCAAGGAAAGAATAGCGGCCTGTCCGGCCTGTGGCGGCAAGCTGCATATTCACAAGGACGCCAAACGAAAGGTAAAAGACTTAGATGAGTTTGGACATCGTGTGGGTATCGTCGTCAAGGGTAAGTCATATCGCTGCAAGGATTGTGGGGAGACTGTGCGTGAAGAATACGCATCTATCTGTGGACAAATGACCCGGAGAATGGTTGAGAGCATCCAAAGGGACGTATTTGGCGACATGACCTTTACTCAAATCGCAAGGCGGTATAATGTCTCGGTCTCTACGGTACAAGGGTTGTTTGAGGAACAGGGCGAGAAACTGTGGACCGCATATCATTTCGTAACGCCTCGTGTCCTGGGCATCGACGAAGTACATCTAAACAATGCCTATTATGGTGTATTTGTAAATGTCGATAGGCAAAATGGCGGAATCATCGAGTTGTCGGAGGAACGTTCTAAGAATGCTGTCATTGATGTGTTGAAGCGTCTGGAAAACCCAGAGAACTTATGTTATGTGACAATGGATATGTGGAGACCCTATTACGATGCGGTGCAAAGCGTTTTCCCGGGCATCCCTGTCATCATCGACCATTTTCATGTTATCAAAGAACTGTCCCGGTCTCTCGACAGCATCCGTGCTGGCCTCTGCAAAAGCATCAAGGATACCAAGACACGAGTAAGCCTCAAACACAATCGCTTCCTTTTACTTAAATCCAGTGAGGAACTTACCCCTACGCAAAAACGAGCATTGGATGTGCTTCTTGCCGCTTATCCTCAATTTGATATACCATATCAACTCAAAGAGTCATTTCGCAACATATACGCTTTTGCCAAGACCAAAAGCGAGGCGTTGAAGATGTTCGATGAATGGTGTGTTGAGTGTGAGCAGTTGGGAATAACTGCCTACAACGGTTTTATCACCATGATAAGGAACTGGGAACCTCAAATATTTGCCTATTTTGATTTTACTGGTGATGACCGCACAAATGCCCAGACCGAAAGCCTGAACAGGGCTATTCGGAATGTAGCAAGAGATGGACGGGGTTACTCATTCCAAAACCTCCGCACCAAGATGGTTTTCTATAAGAAGCCTACGGGCAGCACTCGATTCAACTTTGATGCCTTCGATGACTGAACACAGCAAAAGCCCTGACCGCGGTGGTCAGGGCTTTTTACTGCGATAAGGTTATACGAACATCTGCTGCAACAAGCCTTTCTTGAACTCCTGCATCGCCTCCATCTGCTCCTTGGCGGCAGCAACCACATCATCCATAGCTGTAAGGAATGCAGCGATTTTACGCTGTTCAGGAAGAGAGGGAAGCGTAACGGGAATACCCATGAGGACATCCTCCGTCATGCTTTCTCGGTCGTGTCTGGCTCCTTGTGAAGCATTTTCATAGATATATCTGTACCATGCGGAAGACTTAAAGTAATACGCCAAGTAAGTAGATTCATCGTCTGTTTTCTTTTTGAGGCACGTATATAATGGAGAAATGATACCCGGTTCTTCTCCCATGTATACCTGAAAGGGGCCGTGCGGTGCTGTTTTGGACTTACGCGGGTTGTAGACGAAGTATCCGGGGCGCACGATATAATAATTCTGCGTGTTGCCTTCTACGGCGATATCTTTATCAAAGAACGCCCTCTGGGGGACGATGCCAAGTTCAGCTGAGTTTGTCAGCACCAATTTGATAGCCTCTTGGCTGTTCCTCTCGGTAATTTTGTCAAACACCTCAGAAAGAGGAACGATAGAGGGTGCCGGAAACTCACTTCCATCGTCCGCCCGGAACCGTATTTCCTGAGAGAAAATCTTCTGTACAACATCACTCCTGAGCCCTTTCAAGCCCAGTTCCGCCAGCATAGCATTAACCTTGGTCAGCGCCTTGGTTCCCTTTTCATCTGCCAAAACCAGCTTGCTCTGCACAGCATCCAGGTCTACTACAGGTTCAGGGTCAAACGTGTCCACATATCGGTTAATGTTCATATTATAATCATTGTCATCCGTTACCACAGAGAGTGGAACCTTGGTAGCAAACCTGGAAATATTCTCACGGGCAACATAGGTGTCCACAATACGGTCGATATCTGCGTCGGAGAGAATATTCTTAGTCTTCTCGGGAGTAAAGCATGAGCTTGCATTGACAAATAGGATGTTGTCGGAGTTGCCGTTGCGTTTTTTCTTCAGTACCAGAATGCAGACAGGGATTTCTGTGCCGTGAAATAGGTTGGAGGGTAAGCCAATGACAGCGTCTACGACATTCAGAGCACCAATCAGATACTCCCGAATTTTCTTCTCTGCTCCACCACGGAAAAGGACACCATGCGGTAACAGAACAGCGATACGTCCATCGTCTGCCATGTGATAAACCATGTGCTCCAAAAATGCCAAATCAGCATAACTCTTAGGGGCTAATACCCCAGCCGCAGAATAACGAGGGTCATCCTCCATAGCTTTGGGAGCAGCCCATTTGAGACTGTACGGGGGGTTAGACACCTGAACTGTGAACTGTTCAGTTTTCTTCTTATCAAAATTATCCACCCGCAGGGTGTCATCGTTGTATGTGGTGAACTCTTTGTAGGGAACCCCGTGCATAAGGAGGTTCATACGGAGAAGATTGTAAGTGCTACCATTCAGCTCCTGGGCATAGTAATGGCCCACTTTCTGTTTCCCCAAGTGCTTCTTAACCTCCAGCAGCAAAGACGCAGAACCCGCACAAGGGTCGCAGGCAGACGCGATTTCATCCAGCCCCACAGTTGCCAGCCGAGCTACCAATGTAGATGCACACGTGGGGGTGAAGTATTCTCCCCCTTTCTTCCCAGCGTCATCGGCAAAGAGAGCAATGAGGTACATATAGGCAGTACCCAAAACATCAATCTCGGCCTCAGTGACGCCGAAGGGAATATCGTTGACACGCAACATGACCTTAGAGATAAGCTCAGTGCGCCCAGAAATCTCACGGCCCAAGTCTTTATCTTGGAGGTTCATGTCGTCAAACAACTTATAGAAGGCAGCTTCAGAATCCTGGCCTACGGTACTGCCCACCAGAGCGTTGATGGCTTTCTCAAAGTCCTCGATACTGAACTGACCTGCCTTGATGGAGTCAATGAGAGCCCCCCACAGATTTTTCGGTTCCATGATATATCCCAGGTGCTCCAAAGACCACTCCTTTACGGTCTCTGTGTAATCCGGGTCAGCAAGTGCCTCCTGGTAGGAAATACCATCATTCTTCAAGAGGTCATCCATATAGTTCTCAGTATGCTCTGATAGATAGCGATAGAAGATGACACCCAGAATGTAATTCTGAAACTTTGCAGCGTTCATATTGCCCCGGAGGTCATTAGCGATGGCCCAGAGCCGTTTCGCCAATTCCTGAGATTGCTTTGTTTCATTGGCAACCATAGATTACACTCCTTCGGAGGTGAATTTATCGTACATATCAGATACGAAAAACAGAATATCGTTAATTAGCTTGGTCAATTTCAAAAGGCCCAGTTTCAAACTGCTAAGTCGTTGACGAATGCTCTCTTTCGTGACAGATTTCTCGTCACAGAAATACTTATGGAGAATTTCAGATACGATTTCAGGCTCGATACCATGAACTTGGGCGAACTCTTCCACAGCGGACTGAAGCCGTTCATGCTCATATTCACTGTAGGCCTCGAAGATGTCGGCGTTCGGGTCGAGGTCGAAGAACCGGGCGGTAATAAAGTCCTTCATAATGTCACTCTTATAGCGGAGCTTTTCGTTATCAGACCGTTCGATTTCTCGGAGGATAAGGTCGATAGATTTCTCCATTGCGGCCTTGTCATTCCGGTTGATGTCTTTTAAGAGATTAAGGATATAAACCACGTTTATCTTGTCGGTACGGATAAGCTCGATATTAAAGTCGATATCTGCCAGCGTCGTCACTGAGCCTTGGCGACGTTTCCGCTCAATGTCGTCATAGTAGGACAGATACCAACTCTTATAGTCGCTGAACGTGGCCTCATCCATGAAAACGTCCAAGTCATCCCAGTTGAATTTGGAGAAAGTTTTGAGTGTATTTAGCGTCTTGGATAATTGCCGGAATGCCAAAATAAACGCCCGTATATCGTTTTCACTCTGCAAATATCCAGCATCATCCGGGGTCTCCGCTACCGCTTGAACTTTTTCCGTCCACTTACGGTACTCAGCGACGTAGTAATCATAGCTTTCCAATAAATAATCATTAGGGTTCCCATCACCGGAATACAGCCGCAAAGCCTCGTCCTGAGCCTTTTTAATATTGCGGTAAGTAACGACTTGTCCGAACTGTTTCGTGAGCTTGGAGACTCGGTTCGTGCGGCTATACGCCTGCAGAAGATTATGCCATACCAGCGTTTTATCCAAAATAAGGGTGTTGGTAGCTTTACTGTCAAACCCGGTTAGGAACATATCAACTACCAAGAGAAGGTCAATTTGCGGCAATTCCTTCTGTTTCATCCGTTTGGCGATATCTTTGCGATAGGCGTCAAGAGTATCCAAGTCGTAGTTTGTACCGAACATGTCGCCGTAGTCTTTCATACACTCTTTGAGTTCGTCGCCGGAATATTCATTGGCCCCCTCATCCATATCTTCATTGGGGCGATATGTAAAAATGGCGGCGATTTTATACCCCTTGGGATTGTGGGTCTTCATATAGCGGTAATACCGCATCAGCGTTTGGATTTTGTCTGTAGCAAAGATGGCTGTATATACATCTTTCCCGGCAGGGTGCGTATGTCGTTCCAGGTGCGTCAGTATATCCTCCGCCACACCAGTAATCCGCTGGTCATCGTGGTAGGCATCGGAAATATCGATGTTGTGCCGCTTGCAATACTCAGGGTCATCTAACTGCGTGGGGTCTATCCCAGGGGTAGCAACATGAAGAACATTTATAGTTCTCATGTATTCAACGGAGAAACGTAGCACATTCCCGTCAGCAATGGCTTCTTTAATCATGTATCTGTGGATGCAGGAATCCAGTTTCCCAGCATTAAAGATGTCTGCGGTTGTTCGCCCATCTGCGCTTCTATTTTCTGCAAAAATGGGAGTTCCCGTAAAGCCAATATAGTTGGCTGCTTGGAAGTGTCCCTGAATACTGCTGTGCATCTTTCCAAATTGACTGCGGTGACATTCATCAATGATAAACACACACCGTTTATCCCGCAGGGGAGCCATCTTTTCTTCATATTTGGGGTTGCGAAGTGCTGCGGCCATCTTCTGAATGGTGGTCACAACAAGAGTCTTGCTGGAATCACCCAAAGCCCGAACCAGCGTAGCTGTGCTGTCGGTATTGTCCACGCACCCATACTCAAAGGAGTTGTATTCGTCTACGGTCTGGTCATCGAGGTCCTTGCGGTCAATAAGAAAGAACACCTTGTCGATACGGCGGTCATCCCGCAGCAAAGCTGCTAATTTATAAGAGGTCAGCGTCTTTCCGGAGCCAGTAGTATGGAAGACATAGCCGTTCATATTGCTCCCAAAGATGCGTTCCATTGCCTTTTTAACGGCATAGATTTGATAGGGGCGCATGACCATCAAGACCGGTTCAGACTGCTTGATAACAAAGTAACGAGTAAGCAGTTCGGTGACATTGAACTTTGTGAGAAAATCCTGTGTGAAGTCAATGAGCCTGTTGATTCGCTTATTCTCCTCGTCAGTCCAATAGAAGACCAAGGATTTAAGGATGCTTTGGTCAGTCGCACCATCCTCGGTACGTTCATTCATGTTGGCAAAATACTTTGTTTGTGTTGAGTTGGAGACAACAAAGACCTGGATATAGCGGAACAGTCCCCGGAAAGAGAAGCGGCGATAGCGGTTGATTTGATTGATAGCTTCGTTGATTTCGACGCCTGGGCGCTTCAGTTCCACTTGGACAAGCGGCAGTCCGTTGATAAGTATGGTCACATCATAGCGACTTTTGTAAAGCACATCGTCCTTGTGGGACTTATCCATGGTGACTTGATGTGTCACCTGATAGGTGTTCCGGGTTTCATCGTCTGTGAGAAAGCTCAAGTAGACCGTCTTACCGTTGTCCAGGTCGAGGACCCATTGCTCTCGAAGAATTTTGGCGGACTCATAAATCGTGTGATTCTCCAGCCTGAGAAGAACTCGGGCGAACTCGGCGTCGGTAAGTTCTGCGGTGCCCTTCGCTTCCATCAGATTTTCAGCATTGACTTTGCAAAGCTGTGTTCTGAAGTTATTCACAATGTCATTGTAGTTCGACATAGGGATGAAGTCATATCCCATTTCTCCCAGTTTTTCAATAAAAATGGATTCTACTTCATATTCAGAGGCTACCTTTGCCATATTGCTCAACTCCTCAAAAATTTAATGCCAAACCTTTGTACCTAAAGAAGATATTGGTTCAAAGTCAATAGAAAACCACCAAAAATCGAAAAGTATCTAAAAATATTGTAGCATAGAAAAAAGTGATTTGCAAGCGCAAACCACCTTTTCGTGTATAAGGTTATTTTGTGACCACTATTTTCCAAATAGAAAACCACCAAATTTTCTATAAACCCATTACTTCATCATATAATTCGCGGTAAGTCATAGTTGAAATCCCTTCGTATCTGCAATTTGCAGCGGCTCGCGCCACATCATCCGGCGCCCCGCTTGTCCGTCCGTTTGTTTTGCTTTTCCGCCCGCCGTGAGAACATAAAAGTGTTGAGACATATCCTGCTCGCTATGGGCGCTTACAGTGTAGAACACATTAAAGAAGACCTTTTCAAAGCCTGCGTCCGTGTATTCCGCATCGTCCAGAACGGCCACCGCGTAGAAGAACATAACCAGCTTCTTAATGATGGTGTAGCGGTTATCATCTCCCTCATAGTCCATCCCCATGTAATAGCAATCATCGTGTCCCGGAACATAGTATCCTGAGAAATCGCCGGCGTGGAGCCGGAGGCGATACACAACGCAGACATAGTCATCTATGGGGATTTCTTGCAGTTGGAGACAAAACAATGTTCGTGTTGGGTCGTTGAACGTGACACGCACTCCACATGGCGGGAAGGAAGTCTTTCGCGCTGTGGCCAGCTTCTTATCCAAAGCGTCTATGTCTAAATTCAACGTGAGCTCTGCGAGGTCGCCACCGTCGTTGTACGCCATTCTGCTGGGAAACAGCCCACAAGTGCTTTCGTTGATGTAGGGGAGAATGGCGCACCGCAGATTTGTAAAGACTCTCTTTTTTCTCAGCAGCGCGTTTACTGCGCCGGGTACATCGGAACACTCCGTATGGATAATGCCCTGTTTTACAAACGGAGTCAGGTCCGGCGTGTCAGAGTCTACAGATAAGACAACAGACTCCCATTCTGCAACAGAGAAATACGCAAAAGGGTTATCTGCTGTTATAGGTTTTCCGTCTGTGGATGCGCCAATAACGACCTGCCCATCGTCAGAAATATCATCGCGGAGATAGTCCAGTGTATGAAGAACGAGGCCTGCATACACAGCAATAACCTCTGCCTTAACAGCGTCCGTTTTTTCGATTCGCCGCAGTTCCTGCAGCTTGCTCGCCAACTGGAGCAGCGCGTCTATGCAACCATCCTCGGTGCGTATCCGCTCCGCCATCTTCTCACAGTAAGAGTGAAGTTTCCGCGCAAAGAACTCCGGAGTGTCCTTTGCCAATACCACAAGTGCGTCAAAGTCGTTCAACAGGTATTCCATCTCGCTGTTATCGCACGTGAGATATGTACGAATAGATGCATTTCTGACAGCACTATATTCCAACCGGTCCAAAGTTTCTAACACCAATAAATTCGTCGATGCTAAAACTCCGCACAGCTCTACCGGGTTTCCGCGCAGCATAGAATCTAACAATTCAATGATGCTCTTCTTCTCAGTCTCTTTCATTTTTTTTCGTTCCCCTCTCTCTAATTGCAAAGTATAACATACCGCACATATGTACGCAAGCAGACACGAAAAATTTCCCTGTAAAGGTGCTTGTTATAAGCACCGTGTTGTGTTATAGTGAGTATAGAGGAGCGTCGTTGTTGTGTTTAGGCTGCTCTCTCTCCTTTCTTGAGTAGGGTTGGAACCATCCGATTTTATGCCCGTTTTGGCGCCGCGTAAAGCGAAGGAACGGCAATGCTTTGCCGTCCTCCTTTTGCGACACCTAAAGAGCGGGAAATCGCGGCTGTCTATGCCGCGTAGTTCACTGATTGTCCTTGGAATGCTTGCGGGGCTCCAAGGCGAAAACCGAAACCGTTCCCTTGTGGAGCGTGTTTCGGTTTTCTTTTTCGGTTGGGCTTCAAGCTCGCGCCGCCGTGAGGGTTTTCAGGCGCACACGGTCCCACACTGCTGCGCGAGTCCATTCCTCCCGCCTGAAGCCCGTCGCCGCGCTCCAGTGCCCAAACAGCCCGCTCTTGCACAGACCCAAGCCCCGATTTAGCCGTATTGGAAAAAAACAACACATCGTCTCTCGCTATTTTGCGTTCACAAAGCAAAACACTCTTTGCAAAACCAATATATTGTGTTATGATTTTACAAAAGAGGGGAGAGATGGCATATGTGGTATTTAATTAACCCTAAGACCGGGTTTGTGAGGGTCGGTGCGACAAAAACCGAATTAAGCGTTTGGTGGAACGACTGCCATCGTGCATATAAAGTGAGTGGGAAGTGGGTTTACGCCGTCCGCCACTCCGGTGGAAACACAAGCTATCTCTACCATGATAGGCAACAGGCTTTAGACGATGGGCTTGGTTTTGCCATCCAGCTCTCTGAATCTGGTGGTGAGCGCTGCGATATGAAGGCGTGTACTTACAACAAATATGGTTTTTGCAGCAAGAACCCGCCCGTGAAAGAGGATGCCGAATGCCATGAAATACCCCCAATATGAAAACAAGAAGGCCACCCATGGCGGGTGTCCTTCTTGTTGTTAAGTACGATTAAATGATGAATTTTCCAAAAGATTCTGGGCAAGCATATGCTTAATAGACTCAGGGAACACTTTCGTTCCATCCTGAAATGTCACAGTATCATATTTACTTACTGTCGCGTCTTTGGAAAGAATAAAATCGACAAATTCTGCGTCGCGGCTGTTTTCAATAGCCTTATCCTTGACACGCAGAGTCCTCGGAACATAGCGGTCCTTAACGAGATTCCCATTTTTATCAGCAAACGCCTCTAAGCCAATGGTAAAATCGAGATTGGTTACGCCAATTTTGTATGTCAGTGTTAATGTCTGAAAGTCTTTTACAACGCATACAAGACTATTGGTAAGGGAGGGAAGCATAAGTAGGCAGAGTAATTTGTTTTTTGCACTGGTGAAAGAGTTCTGACTGTCAAAATAAAACTGTGCCGTTGTCAATTTAGAAGACCTTGCCATGTTATAAAAAGACTGTGCGTTCAAAATAGAGTTGACACCAGTTAAGTGCATGAATCGGTCTGTCTTAAAAACGACTTCAAAAAACTCGTTACCAAACACATATAAGAACATCTTGCCAGCAAGTCCGTTACTATATACATTAGAGGCCGTAATAATCTGGTTTCTTACAAGCGCTTTTTTGTTCGCTTTGTTTGCCATAAACCTTCTCCATTCGACATTTACGTCTAAAAAATAGGGAGGAGTGGGTTTCACTCCTCCCTTACTTTTTGGTTGAGAGTTTTCTGCTGGTTGTCAGCCGTGACATTCCTCAGCGGAACATCTATTGGCGCAAGTAATTTAAGTCCCTTGCGTGGACTACAACCGTTGCTGCTCGTTGCCAGCCACGACATCCAGTTAAGATGCCAACAGTTATGGGTGTTTACCCTGTCCCATATCCAGCACAACTTTTTGCAGTGCTCTCACACTGAGAAGCATTACTACTTCCATACATAGTGTATGCTTTTTTTCTGAAAATGTCAATCACTTTTCAAACTGTTTCAAAACTTAATTAAATCTGTTATCGCAATGAATTACTACATAACACTTACTCACTCAATTTCACTCTGCCTCCCGTTGAGTCTCCTTTCATACCCAAACAATAAAGTCTGTAATAGCCTACATCAGCCTGTTGCGCCCCAATACTCGTTGGTAATCCGAACCCAGTCGTCATACTTACCCGTAAGCTGCGGCGCCGCCGTGAACGTATTACTGACCGCATGAAGCCTTGCGGCACCGGAGCGAATGAGCATGAAGTCATATAGCGCCATAGTGATGGCAAATGCCTTATACGCCCTATTTCCGCCCGTGACCGCATATTCCTGCAGCGCCGTGTCCCGCACATAGGGTTTCTCAATGAGCGCTGTGGGAACCTCACCGTTCTCACGCTCCAGAAACACCGGAATCTTTACGCCAGCATTTCCCATCCCAACGGGATATGCGTGGAAGATGTCGCCGCAAAAGTCCGCCGTGATGATGTTGAAGGGTGCCTTCTCCAGCTCCACAGCATTGAGGTAGATACGCGCTACAGGCATCATCTCCAACAGCAAAGCATACGACTCAGAGATACCTTGCTTCTTATCCCTCCTCGCAGCAAAGAAACCACGGACGGGCTGTGTCACGACCATCTCCCGCGTACAAAAGGCGCCGTTTGCTACCATGGAAACCTCATCCATTGTGGGATTCACCCAAAAACGGCCCACAAGCGTCATCTTCGGATGTTCAAAGACATCGAACCGCATATCACCGTCCTCAGTCAAATAAGGAATCATTCGCACGCTCACAGGGCACCTCCGTTTTCGGTGGAATCGGTAATCCTCATAAAAGCACCTGAGAGGCTCTCTGCGGCGTTTTTCGGCAGGGTGGTATCGCTACCCTTGGACGCGGGTTCGCGTGCAGCTTCGCAAGCGCCTGCTTTGCCACTGTAGGATTCTTTTGTGTTTATGGTGTTCGTTTTTGCTGTGCCATTGACAAGGGTCTGTGCCATGTGTATTCACGCCTCCGAGGTTTACTTTGTAACGACAATAGAGACATCGGTGATTTTGCTTTCCTGCGCGGGAGGGTCGGTTATTTTTTCACCCGGTTCGAAGAACAAAAGCCGATACATCCCGGTATAGTTTCCTTCACTCAGCTTTGTCGCGGTGGTTTCCATCTTCATCGTAGTCAAATCTTGTCCAGCGATGATAAGGTCAGATGTGGCGATTTTTACACTCTCTTCACCGGACAGGACATACAGCTCCAGAATTACGTCATGGCTGCACGTGCTGGGGTTTTTGAAATACATGGTGATTTTCCCTGTGGACAACTCAATTTTTGCATTATCCGTATAAATAAGCGAGATTTCCTCGCTTCGTTCCGGCGCCTCTTGGGAGCGCTCATCCTCCACAACCGTTACGTTGGGGGAGTCCTCAGGCGCGGGGACATTCGGCTTCGTGTCCTCAGGTGCCCTCAGCGTATATACCAGCGCCCCAATAACGACAAGCAGCGCCAGACACAGAAGGATGACAGGCATCAACCGACGCTTCAAGATGACGACATACTTATTGGCACCAAGGCAGGCGTATCCGTCGTTCTTATACAGCAAGTGATGATAGCTTTTCTGGACGACGGCATCGAAGGAGGTTTCTCCTTCGCCGACTGTAACGGTAAATTCTTGGTTTCTGTTCCGTTCATTATCCGCCTTATCCAGTGCTGTGTATCCTACGACGGAATATGTATCCGCCGCATTAGGTGGATACATCTTGTCCAGCTTTTCCTTGGAAAAATATGCCACTTCTGCTCCGAGCTTCTTGAAGCGCTTGTCGCACGCCGCGTCATTCAAAATCACATACCTCATCTTCAAAGTTCCTCCTTACAAAGTAAAATCGAGAGTCATAACCGATGGTGAGAAGATAACGAATGCTTCGCCACCATACTCTGATGTGACCAGTGCGGCAGCAACTGCGGACACATTATCCGGACTGATTCCGCTGCGCTTTCCGCTTCTGGTATTGGACACAGCACTTTCCCACGAGCGTTGCAAGTGGCCGGCAAACGTCCGCATAAGAGTTTCTCCAGATAGGTTTGTCGGCAGATTGGTGAAGCTGACTGTTACGCAAACAGGGAGGGGGCGGCTTTCGTCTTTGTGGGGGCTTTTATCGGATAGGTGTGGATTGAATATGATTGTTACGTTGCGCTGATTTTCCATTTTTTCGTCCTTTCATTTTTCCAGAATTTCCACCCTTTATAAACAAGTCGAGAAGGCTCGGTGACTTGTCGCCGAGTAGCTTACCGCCGCAGAAAAAGTGTGCAATGATTGCACCTTATCTTCTCCAATGGTAACATAGAGTCCAACGGTATACAACCCCGTTATTTCAGGGGGCTGTTTACCGCTTGACGGGGCGGTCGAATTAGAATTTTAGGTATACAACCCTGTTGTTTCGGGGTGGTGTATACCATTCATCACGCAGGCGGCAACACACTTCCCGGTATACAACCCTGTTATTTCCGGGTGCTGTATACCCTGCACAGGTATTCAGTTCCCCAAGGGTGCCGGTCGCCGCCTCTGACCCAACAAACCAGCTAACAGAGCATTCCTGCTTCCACGACGACCATGCATCTCCACAGGCGTTAATTCCGGCTATACCGTCCGTACTCGTTTTTATTTCCTTGGCAATGTGTGCAATCATTGCACACTTTATTTGCTCGCCATAGGGCTTTAGGCAGGATTCTGCTCGGAGGCGGGCATTTAAGATTTGATGTGTTTTTTCCACAAAACTTAGTTTTCAGGCGGGGATAAAAACCATACCTGCGTTCTGCGCGAGAAGCACACAGCTCCTCGTTAAAAATCTTTCTCCTTTCGTAGAATTGTAATAATTTGGTGTACCATTATTCCGTCCTGATGACCCCTTAAATACTCCAACAATCCCATCAAAATCCATCATCGCCCCCGGCATGATACGAGCCATGTCCTTGCATTGGGAATGGTGGGGCTTCACGGTAAGCTGCGATACCGCAGCATTGCCGTGAGCCTCGCGGAACTCCTCAAGACTATCGGACTTTTGCTCAATGGCCTTATGCCGGTTTGCTGCAACGACCTTGCCGTGCAGAAGGTACTTCCGGTCAACCATTTGGCGAATACAGGCCTGCCGGTCGTGCCGACGGAACTGCTTCAGTTCAAAGGGTTCGACAGGTGTGGAGACCTTCGTATCAGCATCCAGAATGGAACAGGCGATACAGTAGGCATCCGTGTAATGCTCCTTCGGCACGTTCTTGGCGATTCGGAAGCCCTTGGTAGAGCGACCATCCGTGGCGTAGGCATCGTAGAGCGTCTCGCTCCCGATGTACTCCATGAGGTGCGGGATAATCTGGTTCAGCACACTCAAGGCGTGGTACTTTTTATTCATACCTTCCTTACGAGTGACCAGCTTATCCGCCCACGCCTTGTCCGTATGGACGAGGTCATGGTGCTTCGCACAAAGTCCACACCGATTTGCCAACGTCTCACTCCCCCTTTTATGGCGAGGGATAACATGATGGTAATGGTCAATGGGCTTCTTGCAGAACAGGCAATGTCCGTCCTGCTGTGCGTACACCGCATCCTCCACGGAGCCCAGTCCGCACAACGAACCCTGCTGGTATTCCCACCGACGGATATTGGGATTATCCATCGCCATGAAAGCGAAGCGGTTCAGTTCCACCACCACTTTTGTGATAGGCAGGAACTTTGCAACCTTCGCAATCAAGTTGATGTGGGTCTGCAGCAGATGGTTCGCCGTGGGTGTCAACCAACCCGCAGGGCGGCTGCGGTTATTGAACCGCGCCTCCTTATTGCGGATATGGTGGCACATAATGGGCTTCTCATAGCCGGGGAGCAATCTCTCGACAGAACCCTCGTCGATGGTGGTTCCCGCAGCCTTCGCACGACGCTGGCGCTTCCTGCGCCGGTCCAACGTGCGATGGTTTCTCCGAAACGCAGCACGCTTCTTCATCAGGAGGGGTACATCCTTGTTGCGTGTCTCCAGATGTGCGGAGAACACGCACTGGCCGTCCTCCTTGACGACAGCTACGCCGATGTTCGTCCTGCCGGGGTCGATGCCAAGAATCAAGTCTTGGGTAGCATCAGGGGTATCATAGTTCAACTGGATGGTAAACGGGGTAGAACTTACGACTCGTGCTTTCTTCTCCTTGAGAAGATAACGCACACGTCCACCACGAGTCGTTGCCATCAAAGGCTTACCATCTTTGTTAAGCACATATACCATGTCCATATAACGTTATCTCCTTTCATAGTTTTTTCCGTTAAGGCACACCCCAATGGGGTGGTAGTGTTTCCCTTGCCTTGGCGTATGCTTGGCAGTTGCTGCGAGCTGGGAAAACCCGCAGGTGCATCCGTCGCCTCTACCTGAGAGAAAACTTACATACGTCGCTGTGGCTGTGGCTATTAGACTTTTTGCGGGTTTCCCACTTCAAATCTTCAATAGCCCTCGGAGGCCATGCGCTGACCTTCGGACAGCACGACCTGTGCCAGCGCCTCGTCATGCTTTGCTTCCGGTGCTACGGTGGCGGTATCTACATCCACCAGCGTGCGTCCAGCCCAGTCCGCCTTATACTTTATCATACCGGTAAGTTCAGACCAGCCGGCATCGAGGATGCTTTTAGCCTGCTCATTGCCCTCAACTAAGGGCTTAACGGCCACCTTCTCAACGGCAATAAGCTGGTTTGCGTTGACAAGTTCACGGCTGATTTTATGCCGGTAGTCATTGCGCTGATTGGCAATATGCTCATGGACGCCGGCTACCTTGCGCCGCTGCTTCTCGTAGTTGGCAGAGCCTTTTTTCTTACGGGATAGACGCCGCTGCTCACGGGCCAGCCGCTTTGCAGACTTGCTCAGATGCTTCGGGTTCTCATAGTGAACGCCGTTGCTGTCAATAGCCAACTCCTTCAGGCCGAGACTGATGCCCACTTCGCCGTCCACAATAGGCAGCGTGTCTCGCTCTACTTTACAGCAGACAGATGCCCAGTATTTTCCGGTAGCAGACCGAGAAATAGTGACCTCGCGGGGAGACCCTTCGATGGGGCGCCCCGTCCCTCGCCTGAGCTTGTTGATTTTCTGATACTGCCCTCCAAACGGAACTTGAATGTAATCGTCCGTCACATAGATAGTACCAGCGGTCGTAAAACTCTGGGTCGGATGGGACGCGCCCTTAAATTTGGGATAACCGGGCTTCTCCCCCGCTTTAATGCGGCGGAAGAACGCTTTTCGCGCCTCAAACAAATCAATGATGGCATATCTCTCTGCCGTACAGCCGCAGTCCGCAAGCCAAGGCCAGCGCTCCCGCATCTCCGTGAGAACCTTCATACAGTCGAAGGTCGTCATCTTCTCCTGTCGGCGCTCATAGATTTTGGAGGTTTGTTCAAGGAAATGGTTCCACACAAACCGGCAGCATTTGAAAGTCTTCTCGATGATTTCGACCTGCTCATCAGTCGGGTAAATGCGATACTTAAACGCTTGAAATGTAGTTGGCATAGAAATCCGTCCTTTCGCAAATAGTCGGCACCTCTCGCAGCAACCATCCAGACTGCGAGAACACCGGACCCCACGCAAACAAGCACAGCATAAAAGGCAGCACCCACGTCTGGAATACGCCAACAACCTCTGCGCTCGGCCCGCGTTTACTTATTTTTCCGGCTTCCCTTGTCCCGCGAACCATGCAGGCGTTCGCGGAGACTTTTGCTCATCTGCTTTCGGCTACTGAAAGCGCAGAGTTTCACCCTTATCACGCCACCGCCCGCAAAACAGGTACAGGCAGCTCGCTTCTCACGCTTCAGGCGACTTTTGCGCTCGCCGATGTTGTCCGAAAAACACAGGACAAACAAGCAGATAAAGAAGAAGGACACACTTTACGGTGTCCTTGGAGCGGACGACGGGACTCGAACCCGCAATGACCAGCTTGGAAGGCTGGTGTCTCACCAAATTAGACGACATCCGCGCATATAAAAACACCACAAAAGCACATGGTTTTAATGGAGCTGATGGAGGGCCTTGAACCCCCGACCTGCGGTTTACAAATCCGCCGCTCTGCCAACTGAGCTACATCAGCATAGTCGTGAAGCCCCCGCACAACGAGGCTGAAAGCACTTTTCAAAAGACCTGTTACACGGGGGCTTCACTTGAAGGAGAATGAGTATGGAATGGAGCTGACGGTGGGGGTCGAACCCACGACCTGCGCGTTACGAGTGCGCCGCTCTGCCTACTGAGCTACACCAGCATTTTGGTGGTGCTGGCAGCCTCCGCTTATCACGTGTAATCCCGTCTGCACGGAGGCCGCCAGCGCCGAAGAGAGTTGATGTCGGCGGGGTGGGTAGAACGCCGGCTGGCAATAGCGGCTGGAGTTGAACCAACATATCGTTACCTGTGAGAGAGGTACGGCATTACCAGTTATGCTACGCTATCATATTGAGAGATGTTTCTGTGTCCGCTGCTCGTTAAAAAAGACGGAGGCAAAGATGGAAGCAGCGAAAACAGAAGGCGCGTCGTGCGGACTCGAACCGCCAGAACCTCCCCGCATAGAGAACAACGCGAAAGTCGAAGCAGCTCCCGCACACTTCCCTCAGGGAGCTGACTTTATTGTGCTTATGAGTGTAAATAAAGAAAGAAGAAAACGGGACGGGCAACTTAGGCGCTTATTCTTACAATCGCAAGAATATTGTCATTTTAGGTACAAGCCCTTCGAACGAGCCTTTCTTGCCCCGTCCACGCTGTTATACTAACACGAACATATAAAAATGTCAAGTCTAATTATCAGTAAAAAAAGCTATACCGCGAGTTTATACGCCACGAAGCGTTCTGCACAAACTAAAGCAAGCTGTATTTTACGAAAAGTAGTTGGCAATAATAACGAATATACAAAAGAACAGGGGTTGACATCCCGTAAATTTTCTCTCTAATACGCTTGACAAAATTTTATGTTCGTGTTTATAATAAGGGTGTGTAAGCCCTCTTTATAAGAAGTAAGCAAGAAGCCTCGGTGATTTATTGCCGAGTAGTTCACGAAAAGTACCCCGACACCCTGACATTTTTCCCACCAAACGGAGGTGAGAATATATATGAAGCTATCCGTCATTGGAGTAAACGCACAAAAGGAAAAGCGTTTCGAGAAAAAAGGTATCCACTCAGCGGAAGACCTTCTGCGTTATATCCCAAAAAGCTATAAGGACTACCGGCAGCTTGCAACGCATCTCATAGATGGTGCGGAGCAGGCTTGTCTTGTACGTGTAGACGAAGTGAAGTCCTTCGGCCAAGAACTGCGCTATAAGGGTTCTTATGTGCAGACTTCCTCTCATGTCCCTATGATTATCGCACACTGCACGGTGCTTCCGAGCGGAGAAAAACTCGTTATTACATGGTTCCGGCAAAACTACCTCTTCCGCAAGATTTCCACTTGCACAGGGCAGGAGGTTTATGTGGCCGGAAAGGTCGGATACAGCGAGAAATACAACAACTACACCATGACGGCACCGGAGATTTTCGAGCCTGCCTATGGGCAGGCACCGGGAATTCGTCCTGTGTACGCTCAAATCGGAGGCGTGAGCGATGCCTACCTGAGAGAAAAGATTCAGGAGGCTTCCGACAGAACTATCGGACTTATTGAAACGCTTCCCAATGATTTCCTCGACAAAAAAGGTCTTTCAAGCCTTTGGACTTCACTCAAGAAGCTGCACTTCCCCGTTTCCGAGCAGGATATTAAGGACGGGCAATCCCGACTCCTTCAGGAAGACCTCGTATATTTTGCTATGGCTAACGAATGGGCCGCACGAAAGATTTCTAAAGGTAGCCAATTCTCCGTCAAAACAAACGGCTGGATTGAAAAGATTAAGAAGTCCCTGCCCTATTCTCTCACAAAAGACCAGATGGACGCGATTGAGAGTATGACTCAATTTGCAGCAGACGGGCATCGCATCAACGCGCTTGTGCAGGGTGATGTCGGTTGTGGAAAGAGCATCGTTGCCTTCTGCCTTATGATGACCATGGCTGAGAATGGGTATCAGGCAGCGGTGATGGCCCCAACGCTGGTGTTGGCGCGTCAGCACTACGAGGACCTCTCTGCTCTGGCGGAACCGTTTGGCGTAAGTGTTGTTTGGCTTGGCAGCGATTTGAAGACGAGCGAAAAGAAAAAAGCCTTGGCCGTCATCAAGGAAGGCAAGGCACAACTCATTGTTGGGACACAGTCCATCATTGGAGAAGATGTGGAGTATAAAAATCTCGCCTTAACCGTAACGGATGAGGAACACAAGTTTGGCGTTGACCAGCGTACAGCGCTCATCGAAAAGGCTTCAGGCGGTGTTCATTCTATTACTATGTCTGCCACCCCCATCCCCCGCAGTTTGGCTCAGGTAATTTATGGGGATACCGTGCAACTCCACACCATTAAAACGATGCCGGACGGACGTCTTCCGGTTATTACCGGTATTGCCACAAGTAAAGAAAAAATCTTTCGCTTCATTCTGCTGCAGAAACAAAAGGGGTATCAAACCTATGTTGTCTGTCCGCTTATTGATAGAAGCGAGAAGCTGGAAGGCGTACAGTCTGTCGAGGAAGTCAGCGCAGAATACCGTTCTGTTCTGGAACCGTATGGCGTCCGCATCGAAACAGTAACAGGCAAGATGGGAAAGACAGAAACGGAGGACATTCTCTCGCGCTTCAAGGATGGTCAAGTAGATGTGCTTGTCAGTACAACCGTTGTGGAGGTTGGCGTAAATGTCCCTACCGCGACAATGATGGTCATTGTAAACGCGGACCGTTTCGGGCTTTCCAGTCTGCACCAGTTGAGAGGGCGTGTAGGGCGGAGCAGCGTACAGTCCTATTGTGTGCTGGAAGCAGGCGCGTCGCCCACGCCGGCTGCGATGGAGAGACTGAACGCCATGGTACAGACCAATAACGGGTTTGAAATTGCAGAGGCGGACCTCCGCATTAGAGGTGCCGGAGATTTCCTCGGCACAGAACAATCCGGATGGAACCGATATATGACCCTTATGATGGCATACCCCGCTGAGTACGAACAGGCAAAGGAGGACGCAAAGACACTTTTGAACAGAGGAAAAGGTTCCTGCAAAATGGTCGATTCCATAATCGCGGGAGGTCAGGAGACCGACAATACCGCAAAGGAGGCATCAAGAAAATGAGTGCTATTTATAAAAGAACAAATCCTACAAAGCCGGCACGAGCTGGAGACGATATAAGGTACGGAGAAAACGTCTCAACAACTGTCTATACCTCTATAGTCCTGCTCCTCCGCAAATTAAGAATTGCGGAGAATGCAGGCGACATGGCAAGAGTAAACAACATTATCACAGACACTACGCCATACAGGGCAGAAATGAAAAAGCTGCGGTTAGCCGAACAGCTTAATTGTCCAGAAGAAAAGCTGCCAGCCATTTTATTTGATAAAACTCCCGTTACAAACGGAGAAACACAGCGATTTATAGGCTGGCAGGGATTTAACTGGCAAATCGTTTTTCGGATTCTTGCCGAGTTGGACATATCTTACGAAGAAATGATTCGATTCGGAGATAAAAACTTTCCAGCTTTCAGTAGCCTACCGCCAGATGTTCAAGAAGTCTATAATCTTGTAGATAGCTTTCCAGAAACGATAAGAGCCGGATGCATAAGAGAGTCAGCTCTCGGCATGATTGATACGATGTGGATACATCAATTCTGGGATGATAAAAAACGCAGCTTATTGCTGCGCCCTTCTGCGCGAGTACAGTACGTTTTTTCCCACAGATGTTCATTTAAGCGACAGGATATTCTCGATTTGGATGAATTGATTCAGTCCGGAAAAGGCAATTTTGAATTAGATGATAAACAAAAGGATGTCATTCACGAGTTGGCGAATATCATGTTGGTGAGACCCTCCTGCTCCACAAGCAACGAAAGAATTCTGCCGCATATAGCGGCTGCCTTTGGCGTCTCTTTACACTGGCTCATGGGGATGCCAAGCACAATGCGACTTTATGCGAAAAACTCTACGACGGAAGATATTGTTTCCGCCTATTATTTCATGTCAACCACCTGCAAAATTGAGTTTAGAAAAGCGCTGCAAAAGTTTTCCGAAAGACTTGAACACTTTAAGGAGGAAAACAAATGAGAAAAAAAGATAGTGCAGTCAACGCATATATCGACTGCAATAAATGGGCGACAAAACTCAATACGCGGTTCTCTTCCGCCGAGAAGTCGGAAAAATTGAATTACAAGGAAATGCTCGGAATATATGCCGAATTCAGCGATGAGCTCACTTTGGTACGCAGGCTTGTTTCCGCGAGAGTGTACGAAGAGCTGTTTGCCATTACCAAAATGCCACGTGTCTATGGAGAGTGGAATGTGAAGCAAATTGGCGCAGAAATCGGCATGGACGCAACTAAAATGTCGCGCCTCAAGGAGCCTGAGGACGGTGCGCTTACCTCTGTGGGACCGTTTGAGTTACGCATTTCGCCTCCAGCAGACGGCAAGCAGACGCGACGGCTGCCTGAAGGGTTTTATGCGTCTGTTGAAGGTCTTTACAAAACCTCATACTTTTTCCTTGACAAGTCCTGCGAAAAAGTCTTATTCGGAGATGAGTGTGCGCCCATCCACCTCCCTCACAACTACTCCTCCCTTTTCTCCCAAATCTCAGCAGTTCCGTTTTCCGATTCCTTGCGGATACAAGTTAAGATTAAAGAAATGTGCAAGCAGTACGAGCAGTACATGGTAAGGGAAACGGCAGACGGCAAAAAGCCAGAAAACTACGTATACGCGGACAGCGCAGGTGCTCCCATTGATTTTCAGGAGCTTTATATAAAGCGGCTTAACGAGAAGATGGAAAATGACTGCTGTAATGCTTCCTCACTGTTCGGCGAAGACGCCAGTGCTCCTTTTAAGAACATGGCAATCAGATGCTTTAGCGTTCCTGTAGACACATTTGAAAAGTCAGATAGGGCAATATTCTTTGACAAGAACGGAACTCTTATGAGACCGGAGAAGAAGTCCGGAAAGAAAGAACCAATGGGAACGACCGGCAATCTTATGATGCTGAGTATTGGCCTTGACACGGCTGTGGACTATTTCATCTCCCCTGATTATACGAAATATTCGACGCTGCTTGCTCGAACAAATGTCCCAGATAAAAGTGGAAACGAGATGGAGTTCACGCTTGATGAAGGTATGCGGTCAGCCCTTTCTTCAATCCTGATGATTTCTGACGATAACGATAGAAGTGAGGTCGTAGCGGAAGCCCTTTGCGACTGCTGGATGGCACAATACTCCGAAATAAGGTAAAAAAAGAGGCAGGCGAAAGCCGCCTCTTTTTTCTCTGCCATTGTTGACATTATAAATAATTGTGGTAGTATAATAGTATAATTACGAAGATATTTTTATAAGGAGACTTATCTCCGCTTCCAGTCACACCAAGTATTCAAGACAGTTATCCCAAGACAGGGATAGCTGTCTTTTTATATATTTTTTTACATTACAAACACAATAAGAAAGGAGAAAGCATAATGGCACAGGCAAAAATGGTTTTCAGCTATCTCGGCCCCGTTCGTGTCTATGACGACATTACCACAAATAAGTGGGGCGGCACGACTATGGCGGTTTCTGAGAAACAGGCTCGCAACAACTTGGCTCACCAGTATCGAAAACAGCGCGGATTGCTCCAGTGTGTGCCTGTCAAAATGACGGGTGAGTTGACAAGCTACAACGCACCGATAATGCCGCCGTTCAGGTCCAAGCGGAGACCTTCGTATCGCGGAGGTGAAGCGCAATGATGTGGAATGGAAAGTGGAACGGAGCAAATGCCATCGTAGTTCACACGCCGCAGAGCTTTCGGTCGTTCAAGCGAGCTATCCGTTCTCTTGGCGATGTGTGAGCTGACTGGAATCATGTGTATTTCAGTCAGTGCAGAGATTTGTACTCCGCAGCATACCTTCCCTGCTATCCAGACAAGAGTCCCGAAGATAGCACAATCACCTATCACTGGCTCAAGGAAACTTGGTCCAAAGAAGGTCCTCGTGCCGTAGGCATGAACATTCAATAAACGAGGAGGAGAAGCTATGCCTACACCGCTGTATGAGTTAATTGAGAGAGCCGAGCGTATGGATTCCATCTACTCCGAGCGCTACGCATCTTTCTCTTCTGAACAGGATAGGCGTGCGAAGCAGTGTATTGCGGAGGCTCGCGAAGCTATCGAAGAGCAGCGAAAAATCTGCGAAAGACGACGCCAGCAGGCAGCCGTAACACTGTCTCGGCAACATTGAAAAGAAAGGAGTAAATTCATTGTGAAAGTAAAAAAGAAAATTCGTTACGCCGGCGAATGCTGCATTTGCCACGAACCCATTGAGGTTGGCGAAGAATATGTCGAGGCACCTTACGAAAACAAACAGTGTCATATCGACTGCATGGAGACAGAGCCGCTTAAAGCGGTTCTGTCTTTTTTCGGCATTCCGTCGTGTGTAACCAATTCTGAAGGAAAGGAGACAAGAATCTATGGGTAGAAATGGAAATATCCGCAGGGGCGATGTATTTTGGGTCAATGCGAAAGAAATCGAAATCTTTTCCCCTTGGGCCCCGGAAGGAAGTCAGTTCCGCGATAAAGACGGACATCCTTCCAATAGCTCTGTTATCAGAGGGCATCGTCCCGCAATCGTTGTATCTTCGGATGACCTGAACCGCTACAGCAGTGTAGTGGAGGTCGTATTTACGACATCATCTCCAAAGATGCAGCAGCCCTCCCATGTACTCATCACGAGCACGAGCCGCCCCAGCACAGCACTGTGCGAGCAGCCGATGGCAGTTTCTGTCAATGAGCTGGGGGCCTATATCTGCCACCTGACTGAAGCGGAGCTGGTAGACATCGACGCCGCGCTGTACTACAGCATGGGGCTGAGTGCTCGCGTGAACGACAATGATGATAATACATGGCGTGCGCGGTATGAAACCATGCACAGGGCATATTCCGAGATGCTTGTCCATGTTATGCGAATCATGGACAGCAACAACAAGCGGGCCACACCGTACCCCGCAGCCACCGTTGGAAGAAGAAAGGAGCAAGCCGAAAATGAGTAATCCTATCTTCATCGTGTTTGCCTGTGACGCTTGGAAAGCAACAGACTCCATGCGTCTGGTTTCTGCGACGACTTCCCGCGAAAAGCTGAAGGAACTCGTGGCGGCCTGCGTCGAGTCCGAGACGTTTGAGTACGGCGAAGACTCCGTAGAGGCCGCTGCGACGCAGCTCCGCAAGGACTTTGATAGCGGATTAAGTATCTACGACATCAACAACAACCTCAGATTCGGTATTATAACCGCTGCCGAGGATGGCGAGATGTAAGAAAGGAGATGTAAAAATGGGATACACTATCATTGATGCCCGCTCTTTCATCAAGACAACTCGTGGTATCATTCCCCTTGCCTTGGGTGGCAGCAACAACTGCTCCGAGTTTATCTACGACAGGAATTTCAAGCCGCGAGAGGTTCGCGAGCGCCACTGGTTCTTGCTGGGAGGAATCAATCTTCTGGAACTTCCTGAGGACGAATTTGTGGCGAAGGTGAATACCACCTTCCCCGACACCGATGATGAGTGCTGGATGATGAACAGCAAGTGGGTCACTTGCTCTCAGGCACGGAAATGGTTTGCTCGCGCCGCAAAGGATGCCGCCACGCTGGAGGACATCCTCGCCGCCAATCCCGGCGTCAACGACCTGAATGTAGGGCTGATGCCCTATACGTCCGGCGACCATCTGCTGTGGAGGTATGTCAGAACAACGGATGAGCTGGAAGTCTGGCTGGATGAGGCACGGGAACTGGTAAAAGAACACAAGGAGCACTACATCTTCATGTCGTTCAGCGGAACACAGCGCGGCGAGCGCCTGCGACCTGCCAGAGCGCGGGATGTAAAGGGTCCGCTTGTAGTTCAAAAGCGCAACGCGGGCTATGTGCGTGCGTTTGATAATGTGAATGGAAGAATAACTGTGCATTTCACAAAGGTTGTCAGAGATGCCATTCATTACCCGTCTGTGGAATCAGCTACGGCAGCGATGGGGGAGGTTATCAGCGTAATGGGACTTGAGTTCAAGACCGTAACGCGCAAGATGACGGCGCCTCGGCCCTATGTCGTTATGTGTACGGAAAAGGCATACGCAGGGAAGTATGTGAAGAAATCCGTGAAGAACAACCTCCAGTACACGTCCTCCGTGGATGATGCTCAGAGGTTTATCAGTGAGAAAGACGCTGAGGCAAAGATTTCTTCCTTGCGAGGCAAATTTCTCAGCGCACAGTATCTCAAACCAGTTTACGTAGAAGCGTGAACAACAAGCCTAAAAAAAGAGCCGCTATGCGGCTCTTTTCTTTTGCGTCGAAACCGTTGACATTATAAGGAAATGTGGTAGTATAGTAGTATAATTACGAAGATATTTTTATAAGGAGCTTTGTCTCCGCTTTCAGTCACATCATCACATTCAAGACAGTTGTTCTCTTTTGAGAACGACTGTCTTTTTATATATTCAGAACAAGTAAAAACGAAAGGAGTAAACGCATGAAACAAAAGGAGCTTACCCAGCACGAGTGCGATACACACCCGTCTATCCATTATGCAGGCAGCGTGCGCGGTATGAAAGCAAGCGGCCTGTGGGGAAAGAACGACGAATGTGTGCGTTGTGGTAATTATATCTACAACCTGTCTATCACACTTGGGCCTTACAAGCAGATTTAGAGAAAGGAGAATAAAATGGATACATCTTCGCTGCACTTTATTGACAGCACATTGTCTCAGTATCGGAACGAGTTGTTGTTCCACCCCCGTAAGAAGTTGCCCGCAAAAGACGTCAAAGAGGCTCTGAGGCGACAGCTGGAAATAACGGGAGTACAGGGAAAGGTCAGGGACACCCTGACTACCCACCTGAACGACAGGTGCGGATATGCCCGCGATTTGAGTAAGCCTACGCCCTCAATCGCACAGGTCATCTCCGCTATGGAATTCGCGTTGCAGTCGGTTTATGCCGACCGGCCTGTTATGGAAGTGGAAGGGGGTGCAAGAGCATGAGTAAGCATCGCTGGACAATCGAAGAGCTGAAGAGCGTCAATGACGCCCAGTTCGCTATGGCGATTCTGATGGAACGCCGCAGTGAGTTATCGAATCCCAACACCCCGTTCGCACAGCGCCTTACAAGCGTCATCAATACGCTGACGGACATGGCTGTGGATGGCGGGCTGACAGACGAAGAAAGGAGTAAGAACAATGGCCGCTGAAATGAGACTTTACCGCGTAACGGTTATCGGCAGCAATGCCGAGAGGAAGCGTGGAAAAGTGGTGGATGAGGTCACAGTCAAGGTTGGAACCAAGTGGCTGACAGACAATAGAGACTGTCGATACTACAAGGCTCCTTCCAAAGATGCGAACAGAAATCCCTACTTCCAGCAGAACTCCATGTACTGGAGTACAGATTACCGGCTGTATCAGACGGAACAGGCTGCCAAGGACTATCACCATCAGGCGGAATTGCTCATAGCTCTTCGCAGAGCCGTTGGCGACTTCGGCTTCAACGCCCCGTTGACCGTGTTGGAGAAGGTCATGGACATTCTCAAGGAAGGTGGGTGCCTGAAATGAGCACAAAAATCTTTGACGCTTGGCGCATCAACTCTACCGACATCGGGGAGTTGGTCAAGCTCGGCAGTGAGATTCGGGAAGTGCAGCGGAAGTCCTTCGTGGACGCTGTCTATAACTCGCTCGATTTCTGCCAGCTCGCCATCATCTTCGCCAAGAAGTCTGTAGAGGATGTTGAGGAGCTCAGACCTGTTTTTGCTTCAATCGCCGCAAACGTCGTCCATAAGTGTGTTCTGATGTACGACTGGACGCCGTCTTTTACGATGACGGATAGCGCCAAAAGCTCTGCGGAACAGATTCTGCAGAAGGAGGCGCAGAAGCGGAAGATTTCATTGACAGAAGAGCAGAAGAAAAATCTGCTCGACGTTATCACTGAAATCTACGAAATCGTCTCCCGTGATTGGCAGGCGTCACTGCTGTTCCTCAGGGGCGATAATGGCAGTACCTACATGAAGGGGTTCAATCTCACCAAAGAAGCGGCCCATTTCATCGACTCCCAATATCCCCGCTTTGAGTACACCGACCAGACGGAGATGAATATTTCAGACTTCAACGAGTACACACGGCAGTACATTGACGCTGCAAAGACGGAAGAAGAACGCTATGAGAGGCTCTTGGAGGCCCAGCACGAACGTAGAGAACTGTGGGACAAAGCATTCGCAGGCCAAAGTGTATGGCGCGATGCCGGTCTCTCCGTCTCCCTCGTGCCGGCACAGCTTCAGGAACAGTTCGTGGCTATTCATTCCATCTGCAAAAAGGTGTTCGGCGCCGAAGCCTAACGAAAAAAGAAAGGAGAAAAATCATGGAGAATAACCAAAAAAAACGCTGCGGAGGTTCAGACCAGTGTTCCTGACCTGATTCCGGCCAACTACCGCGAAAAGGCAGAAACGTTGGGCTGGCTCATCGACGAAGACAAGGTCTGCGGAGTGTTCACCTTCAGGCAGGGGTCGCCTGCCGGCGAGGACTACTCCTTCGACCTGTACGCCGACGATGATTTCGGCGATGGAGTAGCCGCTGCTGTGCGCCGCGTCTACGAGGACTTCGACGTTGACGAGCACGTTGCTCTGTTTGCAGAGGCTTCCGTAAAGGGCACGTCAGGCGTTCCGAAGCTGTCAGTGCTTGTCGAGGATGCCAAGGAAATCAATGAGATGCTTCTCACGCTCGCCGAAGCGTTTGAAGACATCGAATCTGATGCATCAGAGCGAGAGCAGAAGGTGTATACCCGCTGCTGCCCCAACTGTGGCGGCGTATCCTTCTCCGGTCATCAGGTCCTCCACATTGATGTGTTGGTTGACATCGAAACGGGAGATTTCCTCGGAAATATCAACGACGAAATCGAATCTAACATCTACGAGTCGTCTGACCCCTACGGTCCATATCACTGCATGACCTGCGGATTTGAATGCGACAACCTTTCCGAGCTGGAAAAGAGCGAGGTGGAGTAACTCTAATGTCGATTATTCTTTACTTCGCACTGACCATTCTCGTGATGTGCGGCATATTCCTTGGCATAAGGAGACTGGACACACAGGACCTCTTGCCGCCAATCATCTGCAGCGTTTCTGTGGGCGTTATTATGGTGGAACTGTTCGCACTTGTTCGGTGGTATTAACGGAGGTGAGGGACGTGTTCAAAATGCTGACGAACCCCTTGTTTATAGCCTATGTCGTTCTTATCATCGCCGCAATGGTCGTCTCAGTCATAGCCGCAAAAAAATCAGACCAGCCAGAAATGCTTCCGGCTGCTTTTGGTACTATTGCGCTCACCATTGTTTTGGTTATTGTAGCGGTCATAACCGGTTAAATCGAAGCGGGAGAGGCGCTCTGCCTCTCCCCTGCTTTCACAAAAAAGAAAGGAGAAAATTATGAACAATGCATCTATCAGAGCCGCCGCAGCTTTCTGCGACGAGAACACGCTGGTTAAGGTCTCCCGCAACAACCCCAAGCACGACAGATTCGAGACCACATTCGTACCTTTCAAGGACATCCGCAAGAGCGATTCTGTGAGCGTCTTCAGCGACGGTCACGAACTGCACTTTTCCGTTCTCACAAATGCTTCTTTCGAGAAGGACGAGCGATACGGGAATGAGTGCGGCTGGTCTGTTAAGGTCACTGAGGATGCCGGCAAGACGGTGTTGATTCTCCATCCTGCAGATTTTGCGCCCTATATCATCAGCCTTTCCGTCACCGACGAAGGAGATTGGCGCGGCTGCCGGCTGCTTTTTGAGAGTGTCCTCAACGATACTGAAGCTATCGTCAACAATATGCGGGCGAGATTTGAGCCGCGTGTTGCGCCGGAAAACACCTGCGGACGACATTCTGGCACAGTTGCGGCCATGGCAAAGAGAGACCTTACCCGCGAGTGGACGGAGCAGTTCGGCTTCCGCCTCATTTCGGACAGCGTAAACTTCACCCAGTGCGGTGTGAAGGACATTCTCTCTGAGAAGTTCTTCAATTCCCCTGCCATGGAGCTGACGTTCTTCGCCTATTCCGACGGCGAGTATTCAGCGTCCCCCCTGTTCTTTGCCAAACTGCCCGATTTGGGCGAACGGTACAACAAGCCTGAGGGACGTGCTGCAATCGCAGAACTGCTGCAGAAGCTGGATGAGATGTACGGCGACCTGCCTGAAGACACAACAAAATGGGCTCTGGAGTATCAGCTCTGGGCTCGTATGCTGCTGGCAGAAGGTGCGGTCATGCTGAATCCGAAGCACCTCGACCTCCCCGACTGCGCCTACGAATTCAAAACGCTGGCTTTCGGTAACAAAATGCTGAAAGACAGCGGTGACGGTATTGCGTGGGCAAAGGCTGTCAAAACACCTATCAGCGTAATCGCCGAGGCGTGGGAGAATGACATGAGTGAGTCCGGCGATGAGGCTTTTACCTGCATCGTAACTGGCTGACGTTGAAAGGAGAAAACATGGATAATCTGATTTCGAACAAGCGAAAGCTGCATTGCGACGAGAACGTATTGGTCCATATCGTGCGTTACTGCCGTGATACGGATGATGCAGATGGAGACGGCATTAGAGAGGTGGAAATGTATGTCCCCTTCAAGTATATCTGCAAGGGCGATGCCATTGATATTCCTGATAAGGATACCGACGATGCCTTCAGAACAACCGCCTATGCAGCGGAGGACGCTTCGTATAGCGAAGCTCGTGCGGGTGGTTGGTTTGTGCCGGTCGCCTGTACTGGGCAGAAAGAGTATGTTCTGAAGCCTGATGATTTCGCACCTTGGCTCGTGACTCTGAGTGTCGTGTTCACACACGGGTCGTCCTGCAAGCTCTTTTTCGAGTGCGTGGAACGAAGCGAAGAGAAACTGTGGGCAAACATTCACAGAATCTTTGACGATGTGCCGACGCTGCGGCATGAGCTGGGTTTCGTTGCCCTCGTCCGACATATGGCACGGAAGTACCTCACACCTGATAGGACGGAGCCTCTTGGCTTCAGATTCCTTTCGGATGATGTTGTCTGGAGCAACTGTAAAGTGAAGGATATCCTTCCCGACCGGTTCTTCGCAGCAGCGGACATGGAGCTAACGTTTTACGCCTATGCGGAAGACGAGTATGCTGAGAGTCCCCTATTCTTCGCCAAGCTGCCGTATCTCGGTACGCATCACGGAACTCCCGCAGGCTGCGTGATTTGCGCCTCCATCCTGCGAAAGCTGGACGAGCTGTATGGCGACCTGCCGACAGAAACGTCCCGTTGGTCGCTGGAATACCAGCTCTGGGCCCGTATGCTGCTGACGGAAGGCGCAGTCATGCTGAACCCGATGCATCTGGCACTCTATGAAGACGAGCATACCTTTAATTCGCTTGTCTTTTGCGATAATGCGCTGGAAGTCAGCGGTGATGCTATTGTATGGAAGAAGGCATCCGGCGCTCCCAGCAACAAGATTACTGAGGCATGGGAAAAAGAGACGGAAAAGTCTGGCTGCAATGACACATTTACTTGCGCCATTTAAGCCACGAAAGGAGGGACAAACGAAAATGCTGGATACTGCCGACATTCGCCATTTTGTTATACCGAAGATAAGAGAGACCATTCTGTATATCAACCGCTATGAGAAAGCGGCTGAAGCCATTGCCGCAATCGTCGGGATGGGTGCGTCCGTACAGGTTCGTCCGAAGTTGTCTGACCTGCCGCAAGACGCGGCGGAACTGGTTCTGCGGAAGCGGGAACTGGCTGAGTTATACGGCTTCGTCGAACAGAACTACGCCCATCTCCTGATTTCCGGTATTTTGTTCCGCAGCGACTGTGAGAGCAAGCAGAAATCCATCAAAGCGTACCACGAGTTGTACTTTGCGCTGTGCGAGTATATCGTCCGTGTGTCGCATTGCACGGATATACTCTACAAGGCAAAAGGGCAGCATAATGACCCTTTGTGGATTTGGGATGATGATGGTACATTTACGACCGCTTGGACGGCTCAGTACCATGAGGATTTCAACAACACACTCTCCGCAATGAGCCATCAGGAAGATGAACTGCTCCAGACCATTTCCAGAAGCGCCGCCGTACTGCGAGACGCCTTCGCAGCGTTTTCCTTGGATTATCGCAACGACGCTGATGGGTACGGCCAAAGGGTTCTGAAGGAATATCAGGAGCGCATGGTTAAAAGGGAATGCTAAAAGCAAGATAAAAAAACTAAATTTCAAAAGAAGCTCCTTCGGGAGCTTCTTTTTTTACGTTGCCGCTGTTGACAAAATAGCGAAACGTGGTAGTATAATAGTATAATTACGAAGATATTTTTATAAGGAGTTTTATCTCCGTTTTTCAAGTCACATCATAAATTCAGGCAATCACTTCCCTTTTCGGGCAGTGATTGCCTTTTTCTATATATACATTTTATTTTGGATTCCCGTAAGTCCTTATCATAGGCTGGGAGAAAGGAGAAAACATCATGGCAAACTGTGTACTCTTCCGAGGGAAGAAAGGGTTCGATATCAGTACCCTTCCGTACGGGCTGAACTCGCTTCCCAATAGAAACACAAGTACGGTGTCCAAATGGAGTGCTCCCAAGCGCCCCTCTGCAAAGGGGTATTCTACCCTCCACAACTATGCGACCAGAGCTCTTTTGGCGTATCTGGGAATTCCCAATTTTGTCGATGACTACGCTCTTTTGCAGGTTTCTGATAACCTGTGGAGCGCGGAATATCGAGACGCCACGGAATCGAGGACGTATCTTTTCACCTACAAGACGGTCATTCAAACGAATGCGCCGGCAGTAGGTAAGCTGGCGGCAGCGTCAGCGGCTCCTTCCGGACAGTGGGCGGGAACCCCGTCTATTGGCTCGGAGTCGGACTCTCTCGACCTGAGCGGTGCTCTCCTTGCGATGACCCCGTTCACCCTCGCAACGTATTACGGCGCACCTGAACTGGCTGTTGTCGCAAACAATGTGGAGCTCAAGCAGGTACAGACGGACATCCTTGACCTGAGTGCCAAGTACCCCGCCGACTGGGGCAACCATATGGATGAGATTCCTGATGCGAGAGACTTTCTCTACACATTCAGTGATATGCTCTACTACGGTTGTGAAGCAGGGAAAATCCCTCTCAACATCCAGAACGGCAATATGGATACCCTGACCCGGCAGAAGGTAAACAGTGGAGCCTTTAATGGCACCGTCATCGTTGGCTCCCCGACCATTATCGGTGGAACCATGGCCTCAAGCACCGGCTCGTCTGAAAAGAGCATGACCGTGAAGGATGCCAAACTCAGATATGCTGCATGGACAAACACACATACGTGGACGCAAGACGAAGAACTGCTGATTCCCACCTTTGACGACGACTTCAAAGTCCAGCCGGAGGTAATCGAAATCGCAGATAAAATCGTCGCAACGTCTAATATGCGCGTTCCGTTCCGCAACTTCCTGTGGCGCGGTATCACCGGTTACGGCAAGTCTACCGGTACGAAGGTGTTGGCGTGCATCCTGCACACCCCCCGTTTGGAGTTGACCTGTCATACTGATATGTTGGCAAAGGACTTGATTTCCGAGTTCGTTCCCTGCAATCCTGTAGATGCGGCACGAGGAGAACTCCCCTCCTTTGAGGAGATTTCCTTCGACCCCGAATCTGCGTGGAACAACATGACAGGAGAAGATGGCACGGGCATTACCTCCGAGGAGTGCTTTGCAAAGTATTCCGAGCTGTTGGTTGCACGTGCCGGCTGCACTTCCCCCGTGAAGGTGGTTGAATCCGCTTTTGTGAAGGCCGTTTCTCGCGGATACATCTGCGAGATTCAGGAGGTTAGCCGAATCAAGGATTCCGGTGTTATGGTCGCGCTGAACCAGTACGATTTGCCGGGAGCTATGATTCCTCTGGTAGATGGTGGATTTACCTATCGCCAGAAGGACGCCGTTGTGGTATTCACAGATAACGTCGGATATGCTTCCTGCCGCCCCATTGACCAGTCGGTTCTCCGTCGCTGCCGTATGATTTTCGACAGTACGGAAATCGAGAAGAAAGCCATGCTGGAGCGCATCAAGTACAATACCGGCTGGAGTCGCGATGACAGAACCCTGTACGCGCTCTACGATGTGTACGAGCAGATTCGCAGTTACTGTGCAGACAAGGAAATCACTGAGGGTTCTTGCACCATCTGCGAGCTCGAATCCCTCGTGTGCTGCGTGCAGTGCGATGACCGCTATCTGGCAAATCTTGAAAAGTATATTGACACGTGCCTCATCTCGAAATGCACGAACGACCCCGTTGAACAGAACGAAATTCGTTCCAACGCAGCACAAGTCATCAGCAAGGTGGCGTAAGGGTCCGAAAGGAGAAAAGAGGCATGGTGCCTCTTTTCTTTCTTTTCGGATAAGAAAGAAAGGAGAAAAAAACACCATGACTCAGAACTATAACAACATCAACTTTTTCAATCGTGAAAATTACAACGCGCTCTGCGCCAAGGTCGGCGAATGCGTCAAGAAGGGTATTCCCAATGCAGATAAGCTGCTTGAGAGCCTTGAAGGGCGATGCGCTGCCTTCCTCGACTATGTGAACACAGTTGATATGGGTGAGACCCGCATCATCATTGCTCACAACCGTCTTGAGGGCGAAGACCTCCGCGACGCATTGCAGACCATCGACAGGCTCCGTAAATGCTACCATGACGCCGCTTGCGATAGCTGCAATATCATTAACCGGATGGCGGCAGCAAATGGAATCGGACCTGTTTTTACCGGAGATTCCACCGACCGCCTGCAGGTGGCAGACTTCTGCCTCGAATTTACCGTTGAAATTTTCAAGAACCGGAAAAAGTAAGAAAGGAGAGTTGACGCATGGACCAGAAATCTATCTGGAGGCAAATCCGCGTAGGCGCCAAGGAAATGAGCGAAAAACTCACAGATGCTGACATTTACACCAGTGAAGCATTTCGGAGCCACGTACAGGCCACGGTCGATTCGATGACAAAAGACCTCGACAAACACATTTCTGTCTCCCTGATGCATGACCCGAAATCTGACATCACCGCCTTAACTGATGGGAACAATCTTTATCAGAATACGGCGAATGGCGTCATAAGGTGGTACAAGCTCCCCTCCTCCCGTTTCGCAACGGTCATGGGCATCGTCTATCACGAGTTGGCCCACATTCGATTCCATGACTTCCGCGCCGATGTGCTGGCAGACAAGGAGTTGAAGGAAAACGGCACACTTTACGGACGAATGCCTGAACCGGACGATGAAACAGAGCTGGATGAGATGAAGGAAGCTCTAAAGCACCCTGAATACCGAGAGGTGTTCAAGACGCTGCGAGACGAACTCGTCAACTGCATCATCGACGCACACGACGAGGAACGTATGAGCGACTACTACGGCGGCATTGTCGCTCGTGGTATTGAGATGGCAGCATCTTCCCTTCAGGGTCAACTCCAAACGCTTGAGGGCTATGTGAACAACAAGAACGAGTCTTTGTCCATTATGACAAGCCTTGTACTTCAGTTTGCACGGTTTGGTGAAATTCTCGTTGCGGATGAGCAAACGCTCTACACCAATGAGTATGCCAAGAAGCTGATGAGCCTCTCACAAGCCATTGAACTTGCCACCACTACGGACAACCCGAAGGAGCTGTATTCCCAAATCAATGTGATGCTTCTTTTTATGTGGCCTTACATTAAGGACGCGATTGAGAAGTGTGACAAGCAGCAGAGCTCTCAGGCAGGCCAAGGCCAGCAGGGGCAGGGTCAGCAGTCCGGCTCCGACCAGAACGGTCAGGGCGGGCAGCAAGGACAGCCCGCTTCCAGCGGTGGTCAAGGCAGTCAGAACCAGCAGCAGGGCGGCGGAGGTATCTCCCAGCCCAGTGCCAATGCCATTCAGCAGGTGCTCCAGCAAATTGCTCAGGGCGCACAGAATGGCGGTGGTTCTCAGATGCCTCAGAACCAGAAGGCATCCAACGTAGCCAAGCAAGCTACCAAGGATGCCCAGTCTGCCGACAAGAAGAAGGGTAAGAAAAACGACAGCGGTAGTGGTTCCGGCGGGAATGATGCCAATAAGGGCAACGTCCCCGCTGCTGTGGCTGGCAAGAGCGGCGATGGACAGGATAAAAACGGAAAGCAGGAGCAAGCCGACAGTATGTTGGCGAATGTCCTGCAGACCATTATTTCCTCCGTTGCAGGGAACATGGCCGAAGCACAGATGGAGCAGGATTTGAAGTCTCAAATCATCGCTGATGTTGACATCATGGACCGTAGCTCTACGCACAAGGGCCATAGCATCGACGTCAAACGCGAGGTTGAAGTAACACCTTCCAACATCAAGCTCTACGGTGAAATGATGGAGGATGTGTCGCAGTATTCCAAGCGTCTGGCAAAGTTGATGCAGCAGGAATTGAAGGACCTGCAGGACGGAGATGTCCGCAGAAACCGAATGTACGGTAGGGATATCGTTGCAAGCGAAATGTGGCGTCCGGATTGCCGGTTCTTCAGCGACACAAAGTTGCCGCAGGACCTGCCCGATATGGCAGTTTCCGTGCTGGTTGACCAGTCTGGCTCGATGTACGGACAGCGCATGGGCGCCGCCATGAAGGCCACCATGCTTCTGCACGACTTTGCAGAGCGTGTTCATGTTCCTGTCGCTGTGTACGGTCACAATGTGACCATGCATGGTAGGGTCAACCTGTTCGTCTACACAGACTTCCTGAAGGCCGGTAAGCGTGACAAGTACCGTCTTGCCAAGCTCTCCACTGGCGGCTGTAACCGTGACGGTGCAGCACTGGAGGTCGTTGCGAACCTGCTGAATGCGAGACCTGAGCGCACGAAGCTCCTCATTATCATTTCGGATGGTAAGCCGAATGATGATTCCTATGGTGGAGATTCTGCGGCGAAGGACATCAAAGACATCGTAGCCCGCAATCGCCGGCGCGGTGTTGAGATTGTTGCAGCAGCTATTGGCGACGACAAAGATTACCTCAAGAAGATTTACGGCGACCAGTTCCTTGACATTACTGACCTGTCCACCTTCCCCAAGGCAATGGTCAAAATCGTCAAGAAACGGCTGAAGGTCTAACTACAACTAAAGAGCCACCTTTCGGGGTGGCTCTCTTTGAAAGGAGATAATGCTATGGATTTAGGTTACATTGCTCCCTGCCCCGTGTGTGGTGGCAAAATCAAGCTGTATTCCCACTGTGGCAAGCCCGATTGTAAGGCTGTATGTCAGAGTTGCAAAAAGGGGTTTCCGTTCCACGCAAACCTGAAGACCTATGCCGGCACAAAAATCTATGCCAGCAGTATCAGGAAGAGTGTGCGGATGTGGAATAACACGGTTTCCAAGGAAGTCATTGCCGATGAGACCCTTTGATTCTGTTTGCTGCAGAAAGGAGTTGAGTTTCTGCATATAAGAATATATAATGATATGCAAAAAGAACCCGTAGAAAGGAGAAAACATAATGACTGCAAAGCTGAAAAGCGATGCGCTGAGAGTTATCAAGAAGCTCCGCTGCTACGGCACGGACGCTGAAGACAACCTCGGCTGCGGCGATAAGCGGTGCAAGTACCGTGATGTGGACGGTGCCTGTAACATCAACGACATTGAAGCGGATGCTGCCGATGTGATAGAAAAATTATTGAAGGAGATTGAGAAGTATGAACATCACTGATGTGGTGATGAAGTCCCGCAATGTTGAATCGTTCAACAACCTCCTCCCTGTTACATCTGTCACATCAGAGAAATCAAAGGCAGTTGCCAGTCGGAACGGATATATGGCGCCCTATACAGCCGATGAACTGCGGAAGAAGTTTCATCTGACCGACGACATCATTGAGAACCTCTACTACGGCTGCGGCTTTACCCCGTTTTATTACTGGGATAAGGATAAGGTCATATTCCCCTGCAACAGTCTTACAATGGCAGCCGACGGTGAAGATAAAACGCCTGAAATCCGAGGGGCTGTTGAGCAACTGAAGAAGAAAATTGCCTCCGGCAACTGTAACTTCATCATCACGGCACTCAACGACAGGATGCGGATAGAATATCTGAAGAAACTCGTTGATGAGGGCTTTGATGGTGCTTACAAACTGTTCTACAATGTCTACCCCTTTTCCGATTACGGATGCTCCGCACTCGGACGGGATGGTATACTGAAGCTCAAAAGCATGAAAACGCCGGAACAGGTTCAGGCAACGGAGAAGGGGCTCAAGAAGTATCCTGACACGCTGACGGTTTACCGTGGCGCCGGCGATGAAAGCGCAAGTCTGGAGGAAGCGTTCTCTTGGACGCTGGACCCTGCCGTAGCCGTGTTCTTCGCCACGCGCTTTCCGTCTGACCATGCAAAGGTATATCGGGCTACAGTCGAAAAAGCCTCTGTCATTGAGTATTTCGAAGGTGTGGAGGCTGAAGTTATTGTATCTCCTGATGACATCAAGGAGGTTGAAGACTTCCCCTTCTATGGTATCGACTGGCTCAACGAGGCAGCGGATAACGGTGCGATAGACGACTTCTGGCTCTATCAGAAGACTGCTGACTATGACGCCGTTCCATTCCAGATGGCAGGCAAACTGCATGGAAAGGCTCACGCTGGCCGTGTCCTATTCATGTGTATGCTGCTGGCGTATATGAAGGGTCTGGACTTGGAAGACAAGGAAATTCTGATTGAGGCTGCACTGTATCACGACACAGGCAGACGTAGCGATTCCGAGGATAATACCCACGGTGGCGAGAGTGCAAGGATGCTGCAGGAAGCATATCCTGATACGGACCCCATCACACTGTTTCTGATGGAGTATCACTGCCGCCCCGATAAGGAAGGCTACGACTTCATCTCGGAACACTGGAGGAATAGGCAGGATGCGTTGCGCGTCAAAACACTCTTTGATATTTTCAAAGACGCTGATGGGCTTGACCGCGTCCGGCTCGGCAATTATGAGCTGGATATGTTCCAGCTCCGTACCGAAGAAGCTCGCAAGTTGCCGCAAATCGCAAAAATAACTGAAGAACAACTCAAATTCTAAACACAAAAGCACCTCTCTTTTGAGAGGTGCTTTTTGCTTATTTTTCAAGGTTGCAACCAACTTGCGACAAACCAAACTAAATTGCAAGGAAAAAGCTAAGAGATTGGGCAAATAAGCAAAGAGATACGCAAACTCAAATTTGCACTTTGCATTCCGTGTTCGCAAACTGCAAACGGGTGTGGGAAATGGGAATATATAGCATATTGTGTGGAGAAATGGCATACATACAATATATTGTGGAAATCTGTGTGGAAGAAGTGAAAAAACGGCTCTGCCAGATGCAGAGCCGCCTTTGCTTATTTTTTGGTTGTGGCGCCGATGGGGTTTATGAATCGTGTCGCCCACTCCTTCTTGCCGCAGCGAGGACAAGGACGGTGCCAGTCGTACATGAGGTGTCCATCCACATCCACCTTATCGGTCAGTGGGGCAACCTGCCCGCAAGCGGTACAGAAGACGATATAGCGTCGGTCGGCGCCTGCACGCTGTTTGCCGGCGGCCATTAAGATGCCTCCTTAACAGCGCTGACCAGCGGGCGCTCCTCCAACATACCGACAACTGTACGCAGGGGCTCAGAACCGCCAAAAGCAGTAACGATGTGCTTCAAAGCACTCTCAGGAACGGAGAAGTTGTCCGAGGCGCAGATGCCAACGGTCTTACCCTTCTTTGTGTCCACTGTCACGAAATCTCCGGTATGGAGCTCACATCCGTCAGGGACGGAAAACAGGAATGTCTGCGGGCACTTGGGGTGCTTAATGATGACAATGTTGCTCATGGTTTAATTCTCCTTATCCAGTTCAACGCCACAATGGATGCAGCGGTTCAGTTTGATGGCACATTCAGGGCAGAGCGAGTCTGCCGGGGTATTAAAGCAGATGATGACTTTGCCGCATTCGAGACAATGGCTTTCGGAGAATGCGTGAAGTACGATACGGTTGAAGCACTTGGCACAATGTCTATAAGGCAACCGCGAGGTTATGGTAGGTGTAGCTTCCATTTAGGATACCTCCTTCTGAGCAGGCTATTTAAGATTTAATGTGTCTTTCCAAAGAACTTTGTCTTCAAGCGGGGATGAAAACCATACCTGCGTTCTGTGCGAGAAGCGCACATCTCCTCATCCTTACTTTTTCTTCTTTCGTTGATTTGTAGTAGTCCGGCTTACCGTTATGGAAGCCGTCCGACCCCAGAAGAATCCCGACAGCACCGCAGAAATTCATCACCGCACCCGGCATGATACGAGTCATGTCCTTGTACTGGGGCGGATGCGGCTTTACGGTAAGCTGCGATACCGCAGCATCACCGTAAGTCTCGCGGAACTCCTCAAGGCTGTTGGACTTTTGCTCAATAGCCTTGTGCCTGTTTGTCGCCACCTGTTTTCCGTCGAGATAGTATTTTCTATCAACACGTTGCTGGTGGCAGGCCTGCCGGTCGTGCCGACGGAACTGTTTCAGTTCAAAGGGCTCAACAGGTGCGGATACCTTAATGTTGGTGTCCAAGATGGAACAAGCGATACAGTAGGCATCCGTGTAATGTTCCTTCGGCAGATTCTTGGCGATACGGAAACCCTTGGTGGAACGTCCATCTGTGGCATAGACATCGTAGAGCATCTCATCTCCGAGATACTCCATCAGGGACGGGATAATCTGGTTCAACACACTCAAGGCGTGGTACTTTTTGTTCATACCTTCCTTCTGTGTAACCAGCTTACCAGCCCACGCCTTGTCCGTATGGACGAGGGCGTGATGCTTCGCACAAAGCCCACAACGGTTTGCCAGTGTCTCACTCCCGTTCTTACGACGAGGGACAACATGATGGTAATGGTCAATGGGCTTTTTACAGAACAGACAATGTCCGTCCTGCTGTGCGTATACCGCATCCTCTACGGAACCCAATCCGTACAACGAACCCTGCTGATATTCCCACCGACGGATATTGGGATTATCCATCGCCATGAAAGCAAAGCGGTTCAGTTCCACCACCACTTTCGTGATAGGAAGGAACTTTGCAACTTTTGCAATCAGGTTAATGTGGGTCTGCAGCAGGTGGTTCGCCGTGGGCGTCAACCATCCTTGAGGACACTTACGGTTATTGAACCGTGCCTTCTTGTTGCGGATGTAGTGACACACAATGGGCTTCTCATAGCCGGGGAGCAATCTCTCAGCGGAGCCATCAGCGATGGTAGTCCCAGCAGCTTTCGCACGACGCTGGCGCTTCCGGCGCCGGTCCAACGTGCAATGGTTCCTGCGAAATGCGGCACGCTTCTTCATCAGGAGAGGTACGTCCTTATTGCGCGTCTCCAGATGTGCGGAGAACACGCACTGGCCGTCCTCCTTGACGACAGCAACGCCGATGTTTGTTCTGCCGGGGTCAATGCCAAGAATCAGGTCTTGGGTGATGTCAGGGGTGTCATAGTTCAACCGGATGGTAAACGGGGTAGTACAAACAACTCGTGCTTTCTTTTCCTTCAGGAGAAGGCGCACATAGCAATAGCGAGTTGTCGGCATCAAAGGTTTACCGTCTTTGTTTTGCACATAGACCATCGTCATGTGCGCTCATCTCCTTTCAGTAATGTCTCACCTCCGGAGGAGGCGGTAGTGTCTCCCTTACCTCGGCGTATGCTTGGCAGAGCTGCGAGCTGGGAAAACCCGCAGGTGCATCCGTACCCTCTACCTGAGGGACTTACATATGTCGATACGGCTGTGGCTATTAGACCTTTTGTGGTTTCCCCACATCAAATCTTAAATAGCCTACATAGACCCCACACTAAAGCTGGAATAGTCTTTCATCCCCCTTATTGTTTTTGTATGCTTCGGCATAGTCCTGTCTCATCTCCGTAATAACGCGGTCAAGGTTCGTCCCCTTTATGTAGCTATACGGAGTATCGCAGTTTCTAAGGGCGTTGATAACACCCCAGTAGATAGGGTGGCTGGTATGGGCGGTGTAGATGTAACACATCTTCTGCTTGCTGTACTGTCTCAATCGCTCAGGCACGTTTTCTTTTGTGATATATGACCAGTCGGGGTATACCTCGCGGAGCTTCTTGAGGAAGTTTGGATGCCCGCCAACAAACATGATGCCGGTGTCAGGCAGTTCGGGCAGTTCCTCCGGCTCGTTGACATCCGCATCGTCAACCACATAGGAATCCAGCAGGTCATCCTCTGTATCTGTGTCAGGCAGGGGAGAGGTCTCTTCAAGGCCCAGCGCGGCCACACGCGCCAGCTCCTCGCCCATTGCGCCGTTTTCCTTCCGGAGCTGGTAGCACTCCTTCTCCAGCGCCTTGTTCTCGCGCCTGAGTGCCGACAGCTCTTTTGCCAGCCGTTCGCCCTCGCTCGACAGGAACTCTATCGTAGCTTTTCCAGCCTCGAACTCCTTACGCTGTTCAGCGTAGAAGTCGTTTATCTCCTCGGTGAGCTTTTCGCAGGTCTTTTGCGTTAGCTCTCGACATTCATCCCTCGTGAACAGGTTCTGTTTACGACAAAGGCTGTGCATCGCATCATCGAAACGCATCTCTGCCACCGCCTGCGCGATGGCGTCGTCCATAAGCATATAGAGCTCGGCCATGTGGTCAATGCAGAATGGGATGATGGACCGGTCTTGCTCACGCAATAGCTTGCGGTCCTTGAGGATGAGTAGCTTGTCAAAAGCCGTGTACCACATCTCATCCGTGATAGTCAGTTCTCTATTGTCGCCCAGCAGCATAATGGTGCTCCATGTGGATGCCGCATCAATGGCATATTCCGAGCCGCGAGAGAACGATTCTCTGAACTCGGCTATTGACTTTTCATGGCAATATCCCTTCTGCCGAAGTCTTTTCAGTGTGTGGGCATAACGTTTCACTATCTCTTTCTGTGCAAGACGGCTCCCCAGCATGGAGTCGAGCATTTCGGCGAAAAAGGCGTCGTCGCCATCGTCGTCTATGAGGTCGTAAGCCAAACCGTCTTGGTCTGTATACTGCATTGTCGCGCCATCATCGTCCGGTCCGAACTTCGAATACACTCTGTTGTGAATGTAGCTGTAGCCGGACAGATAACGTAGACCGTCTCTTGTTTCTTTCTTTTCCATGATTTTTCCCCTTTCAACGTTATAGCGTTTTCCAGCTTAGTGTGCGCCGGGTTGCGTCTCGCTGTTCAAAAGCCATCTGGTAAACAACCCTGCTATTTCGGGGTGGTGTATACCCATCTATAAAATGGTTCACGAAGGGAAACTGGTATACAACCCTGCTATTTCGGGGTGGTGTATACCCGGCGCGTGAAAGTAACATTGGTATACAACCCTGTTATTTCCGGGTGGTGTATACCCAACACAGGCATATTCAGTTCCCCGAAAGTGCCGGTATCACCTCTCACGTGAAGACCGGCTAACAGAGTATTCCTGCTTCCGCGACGACCAAGCATCTCCACAGGCGTTAATTCCGGTTATACCATCCGTACTTGTTTTTTTGGCGGAGAGAGTGGGAGTCGAACCCACGGATGCTTTCACATCGCCGGTTTTCAAGGCCGGTGCTTTTGACCACTCAGCCATCTCTCCATTTTTTTAGCGAAAGCCGCCGCAACGCTCGTCTTTCCTTTGTGGGGTAAACGCTTATGTTGCGGCGGCCTTGGTGCCGATTTCAATTTAATTGCTGGACTTGGCTTACCGCTTCTTCTGCTTCACAGTGAGGGCGATGTAAAAGCCGATACCCAGAGCCACTACGCAGCCACCCACGATGTAGTAGTACACGGGGGTGCTGGAGCCGGACTCCGGCTCAGTGGCGTTCTGCGCTCCATCTTCGGGAGCATCAGCATCGGTGCCATCGGTCGTATCCGTTCCCAGTTCTGTGTTTCCGCCAGTGGGCTGTGCGTTGTCGGGCTCTGCAGTCTGATTCTCACCGTCAGCAGGGGCATCCGCAGTTACGTTATCTCCGCCGGAGGTTGCTTCGGGCAGTCCGGCATTTTCCATGCCTTCCTGCTGTTCAACAACAGCGGGGTCGGAAGTGGCAGCGTCGTCCGCGCTGGGCGCGGCAAAGGCCATGGTGGGGACCGCAAGCAGGGCGGCCAGCATACAGCCAACGACAATATGCTTAAACTGGATTCTCTTCATGTTCTTCTCCTTTCTTCCAAGAGTGTGAACAAGGGCATCACAAGCACACCACCTTACCGTCCACGGCTCACGAGAGCCATAAGATGGAGCCTTATCATGTCCTTTTTCAACCTGCGGTCCTTTGTTGAGGGGTGGACTCCGGTGGCGTGGTTTTCACCATTCGCACGAGCAAGGGGGGGGGAGCGCCCGTAAGTGCGGAGAGACATCTCTCCAGCAGCACCACCGGAGCCAAAATGAAAGGACGGCCTGCGGCTGCCTTAGACGAGGACTGGCGAAGGGGATACACGAAACCTTTCGCCGTAGACCGCAGGCTGAAGAAAGACACGATATTGGATTTTTGAGGAGGTGGGCGCAGAGGCCGAAGGCTGATGGATTGAGGTGAAACAATCAGCACGTTGACGTTCGGCGGAACAATAACACAGGAGGTGTGAGTGGCAAAAGAAAGTGGGTCTCATCACTAAAATGGCCCCTGCGCCTTACGCTTACAACTATACCACGATAATAAAAAATGTCAAGAGTACGAATGAAAAAAATAGCACAAACATTCGTGTTCTCGTCTTGTTTTTTGGAAATATCAAATGCGTCATAAATAGCGCGTGTTTTCTGGAACAAAAAAGTTGGCAATATTGCATATTAACGCAGGCTTAACCGCGTGTGACCCGCTGCCGACATAAATGACATAAGCCTTTTCTCCGGCGCAGATATCCTCAATGGTCGAGGCCGTGCCGTAGACTGCATAGGGAATTGCCTCATCTGTGTCCGCTCTCAGGGTTATGCGGAAGCGGTCGTTCTCAAGGTCTTCTACCTCCGTGACGTTGAGCTTGTCTACTTTCACCCTGCCTGTCATTATTTCGCGGTATCTGGCTCCGGTTTTGAGTGCGGCGCCGAGGCAGAAGGGGACAATAAAGGCGATGACGAGCCCAACAGACACAACGCCCACTGTTTCCATGTGCATGGTGTCAAACAACTCTTTTCCTTTGCTGTAGCAGTACAACAGTGTCAGCCCGCTAAGGCAGATGAGTAGGGCAATACAACTCAGGAACAGGTGGAGTTGGAGGTTCTCTCTCTTGGCAAGGTACTTTCTGGTGATTTCTATTCTCTCTTCCATGTTTTTCTCCTCTCTCTGGACGGCGTTTGAGGGGTTGATTTTAACTTGCCGGCAACTTGCTGATGCCTTGGTTTTGGCTGGGGGATTGCTGCTATTGGCGGAGTTCCAACTTGCTGGTAACTTGCTGAAGTGGCGGGTTCAGGCACATGGGTTGCTTCCTCTGCTGGCTGACGGTACACCCCACGGAGACGAAGGGGTGTTCCGTGCGCCTGAGGGTTCTGTTGAATGCGAGAGTAGGCAGGACCGGAACAGCTCCCGGCCCTGCCTATTCTTTTTTTACCGGCGGAAGCCGCCATTGTTAGGTGTACCAATCATAACGTACCCCGCTGTGAGCAAAGCGTTTCAGTCGTTTTTACCCTTGCGTTTACGAATCAGGAAAGAGACGCCACCCAAAGCCACTACACTGGAAACGCTGGAGAAAGTGTAGAGGGCAATACCTGTATCGGCAGTGGTGGGGCTTTCAACCTTGCTGGTGGGCTGTGCCGGCTCGGTGTAATGGCGGCGCGGCGTATAATGCCAAGTGCCGGTTACAACAACGTCCTTATCGGCAATAGCGGCCTCGGTAATATCCCAGCCGTCGAAGGTCCAGCGACCCACAGATTTGGTTTCCAATTCAGGCGTTTTTACAGTAGACCCATTTTCAAGGCCCTTCACTGCTGCCGGCAGCAGCTTCAGAATGTCCTCAGGCAGCTCTTTCTCGTTCTTATCCACGAACACATAGGTGACAGAATAATCGTCCTGTTTATATTCCCATGTGGCATTGAACTGTGCGCCGCTGTTTGTCACGATGGCTGCGTTCTGGTCCCAGCCGGTCAGAGTCCATGTGCCGATTTTCAGCCCGTTCTTATATTCGTCGAAGGTTGTGGGGATGGTGTCCAGAATGCCGGCATTATCACCCACATTCTTTTCCACGGAGGTCATAAGCTCCTGCAGCTCCAGAGGCAGTTCTCTGTCGCTGGTGCCGCTATTGAACTTATAGTTCACGGTTGCGACCTCAGGACGGAAAATCCACTGTCCCACAAAAATGACTTCCTCGTTGGGCACGATGGCGGAATCCTTATCCCACCCGGTCATGGTCCATGTACCGAGCTTCAGACCGGCATCATTTTTCTCCTCATAGGTATTTCCAAGAACGTCCGGTGCCTTCACGTCGGAGCCAACGTTGTAGATGGCGTCGCTGGCAGCTTTCAGTTCTGTCGGCAGGTTCCGTCCCTCTGTCGCACTCTCGTACCGATAGCGGACGGTGGATGTGGCAGGGACGAACTCCCATGTTGCGGTGAATGTCACGCCTTCATTGGGAACAATGGCGAAATACTTATCCCATCCGGTCAGTGTCCACGTGCCAAGCGTCAGGCTCTCGTACTTTTCGTCATGCACTGTCTCAGGCACGCGGGGCGTAACATCCTCGCCCACGCAGTACGTGCAGTCGGCAGGCGGCTGCAGGCTGGCAGGCAGCACGCGGTCTTCCGTTCCGCTGACATATGCATAGGACACCATCGCCGTATAGGGCTTGAAGGTCCATGTGCCGACAAAATACTGTCCATCGCCGGTAACGGTCACGGAGTCCTTATCCCAGCCGGCCAGCGTCCATTCACCCAGCTCCATGGACTTGCGGTGCTCCACCACAGTTGTACCCACGCTCATGGGAGGATTGACAGTCTCGCCGATGCTCAATCCGGTCTGGTCTGACGGCAGCGCATTACGCACTTCATCCGGCAGCTCGCGGCCATCTGTCCCGCTGACAAACGTTGCCTTCACCACATAGTCGTTGATGGTCACGTCCACTGGATGCCCTGTAGAGACATTTCCAGCAGCGTCCTTAGCGAACACGAAGTATGTACCGGTCTGCGTAACAAACATCGCTTCATCTTTGTGCTTCCACGTCAGGGAGGATGCATCATTGACTTTGCTTACAGCCAACTCTGCGACACCGGAACCCTCGCCCAGTGTAGCGTGTTCGTCGTGATACGTGGCTGTCAACTTTGCCCGATGTCCGGTTCCGTCCAAAGCGGAAATCACATTGGTGACGGTAGGCGGCGTGTTATCGAGACGATTTACCTTCAGCGCACCGGTTCCCACATTGCCCAGAGCATCTCTCATGTAGAAGGTATGAGTCTGCTCTGTGTAGACGTCGCCAGTAAACACATAGTTACGCGAATAATTCTTCTCGCCAATGTCAGTGCCCAGCCGGTAGTCTGTATCTCCGTCGAAGGAGATTTCTACATTGCCGACACCTTCATCCAGTGCCCTTGCTGCGTATGCCTTATTTTTTGCCCAGTCCGCAGTCAGGTCAGAGGTGGATTTCAGAATGGGGCCGGTCATATCAGTGGGCTGGATAACGCAGTCAACGGAGCCGTACCCGCCAAGATAGTTCTTGCAGCGCACGGTGTAGGTTTGCGCGGTGGATAGATTGACGTTGGGGGAGATGACGGAAGTATACTCCCATGCGCCGCCAGAAGGTGCTGCAGCAGTCCAGTCTGTGACCTGTGTTCCGTTCTGGTCGAACAGAGCAACCTCCGCGCTGCCGGCACGCTTGCTGTACCATGTGGACTTAATGGTCACATTCTGTGCATAGCCGCCCACCTGCTTATCGTAGGTCACGACCGGCGTACCCACCGGCGTACAGATGCCACCGGACATGGTAAATGTGCGGAGCAAGAAAAGAGGCGGTGTTACACCCCAGCCGACGGACGGAGTCCACTTTGCTGCCTCTGCTTTTCCTGCAGCAGTTGCGTTGGCTGTACTGGACCCGAAGGTATAATACAAAGCGAACGTCGCTTGGCTTATACCTGCGGTTGCCACCGTTGAGTTCTTGTAGGACAGAGTAATGCGGTAATCGCGATAGGTGTTGCCGGATGCGTCTACACCGGACCCGATTTGTTGCGGCACCCCGATGTCAAAGGTATCTGAAACATCCGAGGGATAGTATACCCAGCCGAAGCCTGTCGTGCCAGTCATAAGGCTCATCCTGTCCGCGCTTCCGTAGATGCGGAACTCGATGTAGTCTGAATCCTTACTGACAAGGTCCATGGTGCTTTTTTCCAGCCACATTGTGTTCAGGAAGGGCCTGTGGTCGCCGCAGATGGAACAGGACGAAACGCCTGTGTCCCATGCAGGCTCAACTGTGTGATGGGAAAGGTCGATGTCCAACCCGCAAATTTCACAGGTTGCCCTGCCGTACTTCGTGTGGTCCTCCATCTCATTGACCGGAACGCCGTTGATAACGTGAAAGCCGACATCTGTCCAGTTCGAGCAGACAGAACAAACTTTGAAGTGTCTGGAGTTGCCGGACTCACGCCAAACATCTTCGGATACGTGCTCAAGCCGTCCGCTCTTCCGGTATCCGCATCCATCCGCACAATACCAGTAACCGACCGGCTTCAGGACGTTGCAGTTGGGCTCGGCACCAAAGTATTTGATGTCGTGCTTCTTATAATCCACACGCCCGTTCTCATGTGCTCGTCCGTTCCACGTCCCTGTTCCGGTGTGCGTATCACAGATGAGGAAATGTCCCTCGACGTCATAGCTGCTATGCAGTACGCAGGCGGAACTATCCTGCCCGCCGCCACCTTCAGCAACTGTGAGGTCAATCACTGTTGCCCCTTCTGGTGCGGCATACGCCGTTACTGCCGAACTCGTCACGAGCATAGCAGCCAGTATGAAGGTCGCCAAAACTCGGCGACATACTGTTCCTTTTGTTTTCAAGAAAACTCGCCTCCTTCTCCTTGTTTTTTTGACTTTTGCAGTGCATCTACTTTGACACTACCACAATTCGTTATTTTGTCAATCGCTTGCCGATAAACAAAATACTGCACGCAGAGTTCCAAAAAAGCGTGCAATGATTGCACATTTTCCTGACGCGCAGGCAGGGCGTGCTTCAAGTAGGGGAGGGGGCGTCCGGCAGGGGTTCCGGAACCGCCCCCATTCTCAACGCCGAATGCCATTACTTGCCGGCATCGCTTTTTGCCGCAGTTACCTTGCCACGTGCCTTGGCGCGTTCCCATTCCTCGCGGGTATAGAGGCCGAACGCGATATCCGTTCCGGCGGGGTAGCGGACCTCCACGGCTTCCACTGTATCTCCGCCCTCATCCAAAATCTCCGTCACGAATTCTTCGGGAGTGAAAACAACATAGAGAATATCTCCGTTTTTGGTGAAGAGGTCAGGCATAAACAAATCGCGCTCATCGCAAATCTCACTCAGCATGGTGAACAGGCCCTTGTTTTTCGTGTACGTATCGGGGAAGACAGCTACGCCGTCTGCATCTTCGTCATATATGCTGACCGGCGTGCCATCGTCGTCATCGCGTAAAATGACCCGCTTCTCTCCGTTCTCCCCGCGTTCCACACATAGCGTGCAGGGGATGGCGATGAATTCGTCGGTATCGGTGAGCTCCTCGGTCAGCGCGTCTTCGGCATCGTCTTCTTCTGCACTCTGACATTCGTCCTCCTCAGTTTCCGTATCTTCAGTGTCGGACTTAAATACATCGTCGAAGAAAACGTTCAGAAAAGAGTCGAGGTCGTGGAAAATCCCGTCGCCCTCCTCACAGTAGGTATCCGCCACGGGTACGCCGCCGATATGCTCATAGCCAAGGATGCCACGACTATCCAAGTCGTTGATATCGGCCATGTAAACGATGTGGTAGTAGTCATCCTCTTTCGCGCCGGACTTACTCGCTTCCTGAAGCAGCACGCCGACGGGGATACAGAGCCAGCGATAAAAGCGGTCCAGCCCGTAGATGACCAGTGCATCGTCCACCTCATACACAATGGCGTCCTTGTCCTCCTTGTAAACATGACCTGACACAATGCGGTAGGGGACGTAGTTACCGAGGTTCAGGGGCATGGCGGGGTCCAGAGACTCTCGCGTGATAATATTGTCAGCGACATCCATGATAGAAAAGAACTGCCGGCGTCTATCCTTCGCCTTCTGCGGCAACTCGAACGTAACCACGTTGCCGACCTGCTTCTTCTGCCGAGGTCCATCCGCGTCCGGCAGGTGGAACTCTATGCGGCGTTCACCTTCCTCGGTTCCGTCGTCCTCCACCCACAGATACATCTGCGCGGAAAACGCTCCATTCAGCGTTAGCGGTCTCGCACACTGCGTATTGATGATGTTATCGTCTCCGGACACATCCGGCAGAACAACGCGCTTGATGTCTTTATCCTTCAGTCCTTTTCTTGTCATGTTTCTTCACCATTTCCTCTCTGGGTCTGATATATCGCCGTCACTTGGCCACCCTTAATGTGATTTGCTCACAAGTACATTTTCAAAAATACGTCGTAACGCAGAATGAGCTGTGTGCTATCCTGCCACTTTACACGACCTTCAAGCTCTAAATACTCATCGCCATCCTCCGGCGTGAAGAACGCAGGGCAAATATCTCTCATATGAATTGCCTCACTGATGTAACCCGACACGTCTTTTGACTCTTGCTCGTTCTGCGTTTCGATGATAACGATGCGGTTTGTGCCTTTTTCCCTGAAGCAGTAGAGCGTGCGGCCATTCGAGAGCTGCTCTTCTATGTAACAATGGGGATTTGCGAAAATGAACTCCTCCTGCACACGCCACCACCTCCTGTGTTGTATTTGTTTTCTCTTTTACTCGGACTCTCTACGTTCCATGATGGCGTCCGCAGCAAAGCGCGAGTAGTTTCTGTATGAGCTGAGGCTCACAATATCCACATCGGGATGCTCTGCCAACCAGCGGTTGATGGCCTCCGACAGCTCGTGAGCGCAGCTTACAGAAAAGTGCTGCACAAACCGTTTACTGGCCATTGTTATCCTCCTCCGCGTCCTTGCTCTTCACAGAGCGCTTACTCTTACTGCGCGGGGCGTCCTGCTCCGCCGCATCATGCTCGTCCGGCTTCCCGCCAGGAGCTTCGCCGCCGGTGGAGGGTGCCGCAGAATTCGCATCCTCGCAGGCACTCTTCTCGTCCGGCGCATCCGTGCTTCCATTGGCTGCATTCTTCACGACGATTTCGATGCGCGACACGTCCTTCCTCTTGCCGCAGCTATCATATCCTTCGCCGCTGAAATCAGGAGTCCAGCGTTCAGGGACATAGTCTGCGCTCTCCTTCAGTGCCAGAATCAATTTGCCAACGCATAACACCGCGCCAGCCACCAGTGCAATCTTGAAAATCTTTTTCATTTGAAAGTCCTCCTCCATTTTTATGGTTCTATCAGAAATCGGCTGCGCCGAGTTCTTGTTGTTTTAGTGCTTCGAGTGTGTCCATGTCCTCATAGGCTCTCGGTATTTTCATTGAGCTGATGTTTTCGCTGAACAACATCGTTTTGTTCCAGCTCACAACCGCTTTGCGAATATCTCCCTCAATGATGAGATGTCGCCTCGTAGTTCTTGTACTTGTCACTTTGCGGATTTCGTACACATGATACTCTTCTACACGACCCATTCCCGTATATTCGGCCCGTACCACACGGTCGTAGTAGATACGTCCATCACGCTCTTTCAACTCACTCCAGCGAAGCAGCCGACTGTATTCCTCTTTCACAAGAGTGACGATGGGAAAGCCTGCAACGGAAATGAGCAGCAGCCATACGAAAAACTTTGGCGCGGGAATATGTAGGATGGTTGCCGCATCCAACGCCAAAGCCATGCCCGCCAGAGCGAAACCGATGGCGAAAGCATATTGGAAAGCGGTAAGGAAGATTGCCCATTGCTTGTCGAAAACTTCTCTTTCAAATTCGTAGTCCCGCATATCTCTTGTTCCCTCGTTCCGTTAGGATTGTTTTTTTTCACGCCTTGTGGAAATAGCGCGTGACGAGGATTATACAAACCCAGCTTCGCAGTTGTCCCTGACCGTTCGCTGCATTGGCCACGCGGGGGCGTCCGTGTGTTGAGAGGGTTGCCCTCGTCGCGAGCCCATCTCTCTCCGCGCCTGAATGAAATTACTTCACGGGAGGGACGATAGAACTCTTGGAGTTTCCGTTATCTGTGGGTGTCGCAGAGGACAGCCGGTACAGTGCGAGGTCTCCGTGGGTGTATTCCCTCACGATTTCACCATCGTGCAGCAACAGTACGGACCCAGATACAATTCCGCCACCGTATGTTTTGCCGATACGCATAAATGCCATGGTGTCCTCAAAGGTATCCTCGTTCCTTGTTACTAAGACAAGATGCGCTTTTTCGCTGGAGGGAGTAAACATGGTGAAACGAAGAAAGTCCCCGTTCTCAATTCTGACTTTTCCCCGGCAGTAAATAAAGTTCCACGTCTCATGGCGGTCAGTGGGGTTGACGATGCTCAAATCTGCGCCGCCTTCGGGATGCGTAAGATAGTAGGGGAAAGACGGGTTGCGCTTTTTAATGGTCTCAGGGACCACTTCCATAATTGAGAATTTCTTACACAAAGCACTTACGAATTCTGCGTTGACTGTTCTCTGCTGCTGTTCGTTCAAAAATTCTCTTACCTTTGTCGTGCGTTCAACATAGCCCCAGTAATCAATGTCCTCGCCCAGCTTCTTGATGGGGTACTCCCACTCAGCTTTGGGGTGTACTTTGTTTACACGAAGAAATCGTGACAGCGCGGACGGGTCAGCTCCAAGTCTTCTGGCCACTTCAGCCTGCGACACCAAAGGGTGTTCCTCCATATACAGGCGAATTACATCTCTCGCAACCTCGCCGTCCAGCGTTGCAGCCCTTTCCTTACTCATCTTTTCAATCTCCTTACTTCGTAACGGCAGCCAACTGCCATCTTCCCGCTTCGCGGTCTTTCCCTGTTCAGAATCCACGCCGTCGAGTTTTTGTTTGCCATGCTGCACCCTTCCATCTATCCGCTTATTGCAAAACCAAGTATCTGCACTCGTCAAACAGTTGGTCATAGTACGCAGTCTGCCATTGATGACAGATAATTCCAATTTTCATATCCGGTTTTCGGCTTTGATAAATTTTCATTTCCTGTACCACACGGATGTCCAAATCCGCTCCGTACGCATACCAGCGGTCTTCCTCGTCAATGAGAGGGAACACAGAGTTTTTATTTCGAAAAAGCCCTGCGCTTTCCACAGCGGATTCAATCACTTCGTTGCGCTTCGCATCCAAATCATCATGCGCGATTCTCTTCAACTGTACGAGTCCAATATGGTTCGTCGGGACAATCCACAGATGGTCCATTTGTCTTCCGAGTTTTCCAGCTCCGTCTGTCCCTCGCACTCTTTGTGCGTCAAAGAATAATTCCTTAAATTCTTTTACATTCGGAATGAGGATGATTCCATTTGCTCCACGGAGCGAGGAGCCGAGAGTGCCGCAGACAGAGTTCATTGTCTGTAGTTCTCTGTGTACGCGGTCATCGCGCCACGTCATTCCCTCATTCATTGGAACATATACCAGTGCGCGGGTATGAGCACCGAGAAGAATCCCAGTATATCTGTCTGACATCACATCAGAGGGAACATCATCGTCCTCGTCCATGAAAAATCTCTTCACAGCTACGCTGTCCAAATACTTTGCTTCGCCTACATACGCCTCACCCCAATTATTTCTGAGATATCCGTACCATGTATTCTTCTCGACGTCTTTTCCCTCAACTGGTACGGGAGCAACGGGACCAACAACTTCATTCATCATTACAGTTGCCAGTGCCATCTTCATCAGTCGATTTCTTCTTTCCGGCTTTATGACCGCTCCTCCTGTCAGCGGAAAGCGAGTAGCACACTCGACCTCAAAGTCGGATAGCCAAGGATAAAACTCAAGATAGTCGGTCAAGAGTTTTTCCACACCCTTCTTCGTGATAACATAATATTTTCGTATCAGCTTGCGCCCGCGCTTTTTAACTGTAAATGTTCTCATTCGTACAAGACCTTCTTCTTCAAACTTACTGAGAACACGACTCACATTGGCACTGGACGAACTTAAACAATTCAGTGCGCTCCTTGGAGTTGACAGTCCGAGTGAAACATCATATAGAATTTTCGCCCGAAAGATAGGCTGAGACATTTTGTTGTCACCTCCTGCTGCTTTTTCCTTGGAACAGGGCGAGCGTGAGTAACGCGCCCAGCTTCGCTGTTGCCATCTACCCGCGCTTCGCACGGAATATAAATGTTTTACTCATCATCGGTGAAATCTCATCTGCTCTCTCTTTCGTTTTCCGTCAAGCCCATTCACCAAAGACGTTTTTTTCGGGCGTTGGTTTTGACTCCATCGCAAAAGGATAGTCAACATTCCCGACCAGAAGAAAGACGGTGGAGTGGTTCTGCGGTGAACTACAAGTGGCTCTTCATTTGCCCGCTGCGAGGATTTGATTTTTCTGTGGAATATCGGAGAGTTAATCAAGAAGTTCTTAACTGACCAAAGAGCCCGACTTTTTATGTCTAAGGAAGAGGGGCAGGGTCTCACGTTTTTTCTTTTTTTATGAGCCGGAGGCATCGTTGTCCACTCTTTTTCTTTCTCATTCTTTTCTTTGCCTTTCGCATTTTCTTCTCGTGCTTTTTTCGACAGTTTTTTCTTGTCGTCCCTGCCCAAATCCGTTTTCAGTCCAACGGTTCAGACATTGGTTTGGCACGTCCTCCTATCGAGCCTCTTACCGGAACGGAGAAAGTAGATGCCTTTTTGCGTTTTCTCTACTCAGACCTTTTTTCAGTCCGACCGAGAAGGCATTAGTTTGGTGCGTCCTCCTATTGTGGTGCTTACCAGAACGAATGCCCCGCTCCGTCATTTATACGCTCAAGTGTACCGCTTCTGTGTGACAATTTCCGGTGTGCTGTTTTTATGCTTTTTGGGAATAGAAACTTTCCGTGGTAATCTTTGGCGGGTAAAGTTTCTCCTGTTCCAACCCCGCACAACCCTTGTGTTTTCAACACTTTTTAGTCTATGCGGACGAACAACTTTACCTACTCCGTTTTAGAGGGGGTGTTTTTGTATGTGCAGAGCCTCTTTCGGAATGGGGAAAGTATCTCTGCTTCGCTCAGGTAGTGTTTTCGCTCAGGCACTACCGCGATGTAGGTTCCTTCGGGCAGTTCGTCCGCCGGTACGATGGTCGTTGCGTAGACGAAATCGGTGGACAAGCCCTTGTCTCCGCCATGCGTAAACATACAAATCGAGTCAGTTACTGACTTACAATCATGGTTGTCACTGTCGCAAATATTGCTTTCTTTATCGTTGTAGACGAAGAGATAATTGACCGTTTTTTTGCTCAAAAGCGGGAGCTGTTCCGCAATGGCTGCGAGTGTGTCGCGGACGGCAAATTTAAGGAATTCCGTATAGATAAATGCGGGGCTTCCATACCGCAAACGCGAACTTCTTTTGACCCAAATTGAAGGAATCATAGGGGTCTTCACATAGATGGAACCGCCATCAGTAAACGCATAAAACTCACCGTTTTCTGCATGAATCTCGTCGTAGTTTTTTGCCGCATCCTTGTTTCCGGGATAGATGCTGCCGAGCGCGTTTGAGGTCAGATAGAAGTAGCTTAGTGCCGCGAAAGCTGTGTAAATTCTTCTGCAATAAGACGCTCGAACTTCGCTGAAATTGCTTTGAATAAGGTCTTGCAAAACCTCATCTTCTGCCCAGCGACTGTAGCGGTGTTCCTCTAAATCCTCGATGTGTCCGAGCGCATTTTCACAGATTCCTTGCAGTGATTTCAGTTTCACACAGGCTTCCCGCAGGTCATTTTTGAAGTCCTCGATGTCGTAAAATGCGTCACACATAAGCTGCTCCTTACGCGCTCACAGTGTCACGAAGAGAGGTGTAATGCGGCACGTGTTCGCTATCATAAATACAGTAGGTGTCGAAGCCGTATTCCTTCAAATGGAATTCTTCTGCCTCTTTCGGACTGCGGATAATTGCAACGTGGTTGATTTCGTCTGCAGCCCCATCGACGAAGCTGATGTTGCGCTCCCTCATAGCGAGCTGCGCGTCCACGCGCCCTTTCACGTAGGTAACATCGAATGCTTTTCCCTCATTCGTGATGAAGAAAAACTGCGCGGGATATGTTGCCACTGACACTTCTCGGATGTTGTCACTGCCGATAGCAACGAGGACCCAAAAAGCGTAGAGCCTGCGCTTCAAGGCATCCTTGCTTTCGCCGTATGCACCCCTCCAATACAAGGTGTCGGACAGCTCATCGTAGTAGATAAGACTCTCCCTTGCGAGCTTCTTGACGTAAAAACGGACGTTATCTTCCGTATCCTTGTCGCCGAAAAAGCGCACCGCCTGCTCCTGTGTCATTGCTCCACAGATATTGAAAATCAGCGAAAGATTGTCGTAGAGATGAATGTACTTCATGTCGTTATTTCCTTTCTCAGAGAGGTGTAGGGGAGGGTCAAACCCTCGACCTATCCCTGCCTCTGTGAATTTTTCTCTTGGATGCGAAGCAGGTCCTGCTCGTCTGTGCTGAGGAGGTCATGCTCCGTTTCCGAGGCCACAATATGAATTGCCACATGGTTGGCATTCGCCATCAGAAGCCCATCGCCGCGCTCGAAACGCTTGACCTGTTTACACTCGCTTTCGGTGAGGTGCATGGTCTCCCGCGCCAGTTCGATTTCCTCCGGTTCGACCTTCATCAAAACCTTGAACTTCGCGGTGTTGGTGATTTCTTTTCCGTAATCGGAGGCGAAGAAGTCGTTTGAGTTCTGCGACAATGCAATAAAGATTGCGTTCATACCACGCGCTGTACGGAAGCCCTCGACAACAAATTCTGCCGCCTGCTGTGATGCTGTGCGTCCCAGCAGACGCCACGCCTCATCCAGCATAACTGCCTTGCGTTCCGTGCGGTCTTCCTTTACTCGGTCCATAACAAAATCGAAGGCGATGAACATTCCGAGAGGCAGCATTTCCTTCGTCAAGTTGGACACGTCGATAACGATAAACTTGTTCGTCAGCTCCACATTCGTGGGCTGGTTGAAGGACGATGCGGAACCAATGACAAAGCGGCTCAGGCAGTCGCGCAGACGCTTCGCTGCCGGTGCGCCAAGCTCTTCGTAGAGGTCGCCCAGCACGGGCATCTTACGGTAGTGTCCGGGGTGCTGCGGGTCCCAAAGTGAGTCGTTATCGGTGGTGATTCCGAAGTGCTTGTAGGTGCGGATGAGTGCCTCGTCCAGCAGGTGCCGTTCCTCATGCGTGATATCCTGAAGGATGATGGAAACGAAGGCGTGGAGCGTCTGGATTTTCTTCGACAGGGTGGAGGTCTGAGACCGATGCTGCCCGCGAATTTGGTCCTCCGACTCCGTGTTTCTCATGCGGATTTCCATGATGTTGATATTCTGCGGTGAACCCGGCTCGATGCGGATAAACTGTCCTCCGATAGCATCACAGGCTCGCTCAAATTCATAACCCTTGTACGGGGCGATGGTGAAGGTCTGCGTGTTTTGGTAGCGCAGGCGGAGAGCCATCGTCATTGCGGCAAAGGTCTTACCTGCGCCTGAGGTCCCGACCCAGACCATGTTTCCATTCACATAGATGTTTCTGTCGAATGGATTGATAAAGACCAACGAGCGGTTGCTGGAGTTCTCTCCCAGCATGATACCGCCCTTGTCGTAAAGCTCGAAAGAGCAGAAGGGATAGCCGGCTGCAAGGTCAGAGGCGAGGACATTTCTGCGGGTCTTTTTATACAGGTCATCCGGCAGTTTACAGACCGGCAGGGTTGCAAGCAGGCCATCAATCTGATGGAACTTATACTGCTTAATGACCATGTCATTTTGGACACAGAGTGCTCGGATTTCTTTCCATTTCCACTGGAGTTCCTTCTCATCTGCCGCCGTAATCGTCAGCAGAGTAGACAGCCAACAGAAATCATCTCCGCTTGCAAGTCCCTGCTTGAGATAGCGACCTGCGTTGCTGGCTTCTGCCATTCCTTCGTATCCAATATCCGTATCTCTTGCAGCATAAAGTCGTCCGTCATTGACACGGAGGAAGTTCTGCAGATAGCGGGACATCGCCTCCGTATTTTCCTTCTTGATGAAGATATCAAGGTCAACGCCGGCGAACAGATTGATGAGTAACTGCATCCAGCCGCTATACGCTCTTGTGGGATATGCTTCGGATGGAAGGTAGCAGAACATATAGTAAAGACCGTCAATTCTGATACAAGTAGGGGAGATACCGGGGTCGATATATTCGGGGGCGATAAGGTCGTTGACGGGGATAACAAGCGAGTCTTCCTCTGTGTCAGAAGTGTCGCTAAAATAGGTGTCTGCGTAGTTGGCAAGCACGTCCGCTTTTCTCTTTTGGAGTACCGTCGTCTCGCTTTTGCTGCGGGCGAAAATGAGATAGAGCACAGATTGCACCCACTCATCGGAGTCGTTGCTTATCAGCGTATTCCCACAAGCAGAAAGACTTCTTGCAATGTTATCCGCCTGCTGCATGAGGGACCAGCGAATCTGGTCGAAAGACGGATTTTTCTTTGCGCCGGCATCCGGCTCGTAGGAAAAGATAACGAAGAAACGGCGGGCGATACCCTGTGTCGCTCCTGCCATTTCGATAAGCTGAACCTGCTCATACTGGAGCTGCCGGCACTTTGCGTTGGTCTCCTTTCGCTGGTCGCTTTCCAATTTCCGCAGATATTCCTCCACATCTGCCCGCTTGGAGACGATTTTGATTTGGGTGTTGTTCGGGAAGTTTTTCAATGCAGCGCCATAGCTGTCAGTGACACTTTCTTGGTCCGAGGCGGAGAGCAGCGAAAAGTTGATAGAGGAGAATTCAAGTATTTTCACATAGCGTCCGTCGCGGGTAATGACAATGCCGCCCTTCACATCGGACACGGGTGAAAACGCCTGCGTGCTGACAATCTGCGCGAGCTTTTTAGCCATTCTGGTTCTCCTCCTTCTTTATAGCGTTGGGGTTCTTTTTCTTCTTCCGCCGCCGCTTCTTCTTCGCGGGAGCGGTGGACGGCACGCCTTGCCCACCAGCCTCGCCCTGTGCGTTCCCGTGCGTCTCCGAGGGGACAGGGCACACGTCGTCGAAAGTCACGCCAGACGCGCTCTGAGGGGGTTCTGCGGGGGGCTCTTCGTCTTCGTATTCATCCTCTTCGGCAGGTGAGACCCAGTCAAAGGAGACATCTATGCCGTGGTCTTTGTGGTCTTCTTCAAAGGAATCTTCTTTCTTCTCAAAAATGATATTGCCCTCTAATACGACAAGGGGCATATTCTCATTTTTTACTTCCATGCCGGCGGCTTCCTCCTCGTCGGCCCAACCAATATCCGCATATTCGGAAGAATCGTCATCATTATTTCCACCGTCAATGGAGCCGACAATGATGCCTTCGTGGGAGTCCTGCTTATACATATCGTCGAGATACTCTTTATCGGCGAAGGTGAAGTTTACGCCCTCTTCATAAACTGTGGTCGGCTTGCTCATCAGCTTACGCTTCATGCTTTCCGTCACATCATCAATGGTCTTGCGGTTTGCTTCGCGCTCAATGAAGATGTCTCCTTGTGCGCGAGTTGTGGCCCGTGCGTTTGCGTTGTAAAGCATGACTTTGCGGCTGCCAAGCCACTTGAAAAAGCCGGTTATTGCAACGGTGATAGGCTCGCCGCCTATGCCGATAGTTCCGAGGAGAAACGGACCCATGCAAACGAGAAGGGTCACTGTAATACGGAGTGGCATATCGGGAAGATTGCCAAAGGGTTTCAATGTAATGAGAAATGTGAGAGCAGCGAGGGCAAGTCCCTCAACAAAGAAGCGCATCTTAAAAAGTCCCCGAAGTGCTCTACTCTCGCCTTGATAATTAACGGGGATATAGTAAATTGTTCTACGTTCACTCATAATTTTAACAACGGGGGTATGCGCTGTTTCTTGCTACGACGCATACCCCCGCACAGCTCCTTTCCGCAATTTCAGTTGGTGCATTTACGGTTGATGCACAGGTCGAGATTACGTCTTACATGAGACCCTTACACAGTGCAAAGGCGAAGCCGTTCTCGTGATAGCCGATAATCTGTACCAGCAGCGTGTCGCCCGGAACCATCCGCTTACGAATCAGCGTGGGGCTGAAGCGGGTGATGACAATGGGCAGATTGAAGCTGTCACTGTAGGCGTAAATGGTTGCCTTGGACTTATCGGTCTTGTTGGGGAAAATGCGGGTCAGCGTGGCGATGGTCGTTGTCCCCGGCTCGGTGGGAGGGCCGAAATCAATGATGTTTTGCAGTTCCGCATAGGCGCCGCTCAGGTGGAGGTCATGCAGCCCGTCTTCGCGCTTAATGACCTTCATAACCTTCACATCCAGCTTGTCGCCGACGCTGTAGTAGGGGCGTCCTGTCAGCCGGTCCGTATCATCCATCGTCCGCATATAGCGGTTGGAAACATCACGCTTGTTCATCCGCACATCAACGCCACCAAGGTTGACCAGTACGCCCTGCTGACTGACAGAGAGGATGGTCGCCGAAGTAACCATGTTCTCCACGATGTAGGGCGGCTCACTATCGAAAGTGCGGTGGTCCTGTTTTGCAAGGGCCTGACGGCGTGAAGCAATGACACCATAGGTGACATTTCCGTTGTCATCCTTCCGCGTATCGAGGTCGGTAATGACGAAGGAGATGGGCGCACCCATGTGCTTTGCCAGCATCTGTTCCTGTCTCCGCTCCAACGTTCCCTTACCGCCGTCGTCGGGCTTGATGGGGTCTTCGCGGTAGAACTCATTAAACGGGATGAGGGCCTGAAAGTCCGTGTTCTCGCAGCTTGCAACGGCGAAAACAATAGAGTCACCGTTACGCAGTGCGCGGCTCTGTGTGGCAATTACCACTCCGTTCAGAGCGCGGCCCAGCTTGTAGGCGGCGTTCACGGACATCCAATCCGTCATCTTCTTTGCGCGAATTTCCTGTTCCCGCTCGCGCTCTGCGCTGCGCTGACGGGCATCACGCAATGCAGCGGCGCGACTGCCGGTGCCGGTGATGACTTCGTCGATTTTTGCGTCGGAGCTGGTTCTGCGGTGGGACTTGCGGTTTGCGGAATAAATCGCCTTAGACTCGGTATTTTCCACCTTCTCATTGACGGCAGCCGCATCTTCAGGCTTTTTCTTCGTAGCCATTTTTCTGTTCTCCTTTCATCAGAATTCAGAGGGAGATACCACTCCAAAACATTCTTTTTTTCTGTTGTGAAGGGTATCTACCTGCCTCTAAATTCTATACTACTATAATTGTTGATATTGTCAATTAGCTGAGGCGAACAAGATTTCCATAGGTGAAGTATCTATGGAAGCCTTATAGTTCTCAGTTTTTTGAGGGAGGCATAACAGTCGATTTTTTCTTGCTGTTGTCCTTTCCCTTGGAAAGAGCTTCCAGAGACGGGTTTCCGTTCTGCTGGAAAGGTTTCTCCGGCGGCATTTGCTTCTTTTGCTGCTGCTGATGAGCTGGCTGCTCCGGGGTCTTTTTTTCTTGTGCTGATTTTCCGCCATCCTGATATCCGGCAAAACCAACGCTCTTATTATTGGAGGCTTTTTCCTTCTGAGAGCTGCGTCCTGTGCTCTGCTGCAAGACCTTTTCCCGCGAGTTATCGCGTGGCGCATTTCCCAGCTTAATCTCGCTTCTTGTAGCACCCTGCTCATAGGCACGCGCTGCGCCGTCCTTTGCCTTTTCGGGTCTTTTCTCCCTCTGTGTTATGCGGTGTTCTTCGCGAGGGGACAGTTTCGGTTCTTGAGATTTGCGCGGCTTTTGCTGGTTTCGCTCAGGCGTGAGCGGCTCGTTTTCTTTTTCTACGGGCTTCGGTTCCTCGGTCGGGAGATGCTCCGTTCCGATGGGCTCGCAGACCTCTGAGGAGGGAGGGGCGACCTCCCACTCAATGACATCCGCTGCAGGTTCTGGCGGAGAAACGAACTCGCCGTCCAGCTCAATGCCGGCATCCGCTGCCTGATGTTCCCACGACGCAAAACCGCTTCCATGTGGGACGCGCTCATCGGGCCACCAGTCCTGTTCCTCATAGCTCATGGACCGCCGCTGCCGCTTGATGCGGCGAGAACGTTCATCAGATTTTGACTTTTTCCCCGTCTTATCCTTGAGCTGCTCCAAGCGAAACTTGAGCTCTTCAAAGAGGAACCCTGCCTTTGTACGGATAAGTGCCCATGCCTCAGCAATCTTTTTGCCGGTGCTATTTTCGTTCTCCTCATCGTCAAAGTCGCTCCACGCAGAACCGAATTTTCCTGAGTAAGAACGGTCAATATCCTTGAAGGGGTGCTCCCGCTCATAGGCGGCAAGCTGCATTTTTTCTTCAATGCGCTCCCGTTTGCGCTGTTCTGTTTCCTCAATAGGTGTCTTGTCGCGGATGTACCATTTCGCCATGTACTTAGCGTCCGGATGGAGCTTATGAGGGTGCTTGAGGGCGTGAACGGGGTTATGTCCTCGGAAAATAATGATACACTCATCGCGGCCAACCTTGAACAGTTCGTCATAGCTCATAAGTGAGCGGCGACCTTCACCGGAAGACCATCTGTTCATTGCTGACATGATTTTCGATGCGCTCTCGTGCTGCTGCGTTTCAACCTGCACCGTTGTGTCGCCGATACGCTTTGAAATCATGTCTGCTGTCTGCGAATCGTTGATACCGAGGGAGAGGAATGTATCGCAGTTGGCCATGATTGTTTCCCAACGGTCTCCGTAGTTCTGATAAAGCTGCCCCACATTCTGCCATATCATAGCCACGGCCATATCACGCTTTCGGATGGTAGCCAGTTTTCTATCAAAGTCGGGAATGATACCGATGGATGCACACTCGTCCATAAGGAAATTGACGGGCACAGGCAGCTTGCCATCGTCCTGACTATCTGCGAAGTCCACCAGATTGATGAACAGCATGGAAAAGAACAGGGCGACGACAAACTTGAACGTATCGTGACTATCAGGAAACTGACAGAAATACGCGCAGGGTCTCTGACCCGGCAGCGTGAGGTCAATGTCGTCTGTTGTCAGGAGTCGGCATACCTGCTCACTTTGCAGAAGATTCAAGCCGATAGTGAGGTTCGTAACGAGGTTGCCCCACAGGTTCGCAGAGGCCGATTTTGCCGCCTGATAGGGGCGCAGACAGGCCTTTTCGTCGGCGGGAATCTTATTGTCGTCGAACATCGCATCAAGGAATTCCGCAGCATCGTCGTGCATGAGGTAGTTGTATACGGTGCTTATGTTTTTATCTTCTTCCGGCACATCCTTACAGATAAGACAGCGAAGAATAAGAGCGGTCAGCAGAGATTTAGGTCCGTCCTTGTAGATACTCTGCGTTTTTGCATCCATGATGTTTGAGATTACGATGTGAGAAAACATCTGAGCCGTCGTTTCAATCATTTTCCCGCTGCGGACAGACTTCAAGCAATCCCATCCATCAGAAAGGCTCAAATCCTTGAGGTTAAGAATGCGAACACAATATCCGGCATTCATAAATGATGTCGCCATGTCGCGGGTAAGTCCACCATCAGGGTCCGTGACGATGATAGACTCTTTTCGGCGTATAGACTGGAGACAGTAGTCTTTTGCAAATGTGTAGGTTTTACCAGAACCAGAAGCACCGACGCACATGATGTGGTGGTTCGTTCTGGAATCGTCGTGCCGTAAATTGATAAGATGTTTTCCCGCAGGGTCCAGCATTCCGAGAATCGTACCGAAGGATTTCTGTGGCGACTGAATAACGGCCATATCCTCATATTCTTCCGGCTCCTCAAAGTGTGAGTCACCGTATACCTGCCGTTCCGTGGAATTGCTGAACTTACGTCCCAGCGGGTCTGCGCCATCGTCTTTTCCCCAAACATTCAGGAAAACGAACGCGGTAACAATAGCAAAGACCAGAAAGATTACAAGGAAGATGCCGAAAGGGAAGCCCTTTTCTGCCATGCTTTTAATGATGCCAACAGGGGAGAAGGAGGCGCCGTTTTTACTGTAAAGCGTGTTCAAAAAACCGGCAAAGTACAGGGAAACAATAGCTTCTCCAATTCCGATACGAAGGAGCCATTTTTTAAGTTCCTTCTTTTTCTTGAATTTCACTTTTAGCTCATCTCCTTACCCCTTGTTCTCGTAGCGAGGCCAGTACACATCTCGCGCAAGTTTTGCCCTTTGGATGGCCTTGCCCGGTGAGGATTTCACGCTGTCAAAGTAGTATGCGAATGTAGAAGCCGCATTGTATGCACCGTTTCTGTCGTTCGATACACTTCGGATACCGTTCCAGATATGTGAGTTGTTTGTCTGGAGGTCATAGGCGAGATACTTGATTTGCGCTGTGGCTGTATCAAAAGCAAAGCCGTTTTCCATACACCACGAGTTAAAAGCATCCAGTCGGCTGCCGGACCACTGGAACAGTCCGTATGCGCCTGTTTCGTGGTTTTCCTTTGTGGCATCTCCACCGGACTCCTCAACCATGCTTGCCAATACGCCGCACAAACCAGCGTCGCTCAAGCCCAGTGTGCCCTTGATGTATGTCGTGAGGTCGCTTCCATCCTCCATAGAAGAGAGAGGATAATTCACGTGGTAAATCAGCGCATTTGCCGCAGGGCCATAGCTGTTAAGTCGGTTTATGTCGTAGCGGACCTTTGCGACGCCCTCGCCCGGAACCTGTCCCCAACCCGTAGTGTTGCCTTCTACGGTTGTGATGCTTTCACTATCAACCGCGACCACCAAGCCAACATGGGTCGAACCACTTGCTGTTCCGTTTCTCGAATAGAGCATAATGTCTCCCGGAACAGGGGTGTACGCTGTTCCCCCAAAGGGTGTTGTTGTCTTGATACGAAAACTCTTGTACCCCATGTCAGCCATTCCGCGCCCTAAGACTCCGGTGTTGGCTGTGTGGGGAAATACATCTGAGCACCCCGCCTGATAAGCACACCACATAATGAAAATAACGCACCAGTCAGCCCGTTCATCTCTTCCGTAAAACCATCTGTTGTATTTGACGCGGTTCGACTTGGGAGGCTGCTCTACGGAATCTGTTCGGCCTACTTCTCCAAGTGCGACCGCGACAATTCCCTGTCCACCCGAACCGTAAACCATTGTGCCGCTGTTTATACTGTCGAGGGGAATGTTGTGTTTTTCCAAAAACGCTATCGTTTTTTCCTTGTTTCCTTCAAGAATGATTTTGTTGTCTTTGTCGAACTCCGGCTCGCTCATCAGGAAGTCATCTGTACCCTTGAAGCAGTCTGCAAGGTATTCCCTCTGTCCACCGATTTGGCGCTTATACTCCTTCCCGTTGTCGGTCCAGTTCTTCGCCAACATCTTGTCCTTGTCCCAACCATAGGCGTTGATATACTCATCAAGTAATTCTGCATTGTCTGCTGTATAGCAATTCTTGATAAGTTCGTCAGCAAATGCCGTGGCAACTGTTCCGGCAATGATAGACAGCGCGAGCATGAAACACATCAGAGATTTCAAAAGAGTCTTTTTCATGTTTTCCTCCTCTCTCAAAAATTACCAGAAGATGTTGCCCATGGCGGACTCACCACTTGTCTTCCCATCCCCCTCCAAGTCTCCGCCCCAGAACCCAATAATGTTACTCAGTTCTGTGATATTCCTTACGCGAATTTGGATAGGCACGGTAACTTTTGCAGTAATGATTTCCTCTGTGATGTCTTCGCCGGTTTCTTCATCGTGCCCTACAACAATGATATCCTTTCCGTACTCTGCGGGAATGGTGGAGAAGTCGGGTGTGTCGATAACCAGCATAAGGTCAATAAGCGCACAGCTATAGTCTTTGAGTGCGGTTGTGACCTTGCCTTCATTGTTTCTCTCAAAAGATGCCTGTTCCGTCAGGTACTGAGGAACAAATGTCCCTTGCCATGCCTTGAGCCGCCCCTTGATGCCGCTCTTGCCGAGGTCGAAGGTGATATCATCCGTGTTGGCACTGTCGTAGAAGCCCAACCACCGCATAAAGCCGGAGACCTTGAGAGGCTCATTGTCCCCCGTCTTCGTAGTGGAATAAACACTCAGAAGTTGGAGGGCGTTATAGTATGACATTGGCTCTACCTGCAGGGCGACGGTCGTACCGTCCCAGCGGTCATAGGTGCCTGCGTAAGCCGAGGAGAAATACTGGTCGATTGCTCCGTTCATGCCCCTAATCAATTTCTCCAACTGCTCGGCTCTTACTTTGATTTTGTTGCTGCAGGCGAGGATGCAGTTGAGTGAGGTATCCCTGAGGTCCTCTTGGTTCTCCATAACACCGACTTCCTGCTGTCCATCATTCGAGATTACATCTGAGCTGTCTGCTTGTGATGTAATAGACGTCCAAATACCACTCGCAGCTTCTTTCAGCGCAGCGCGGAGAGGTCCAAGGGTTACGTAGTAGAAAAATGAATTCCACTGAATGTCTCCACCGCCTGCGTAGATATACTCCTCCTCGCGCTCTTGCACGGCGGCAAAAAATGAGGATGTTGCTTCATAAATAGAGGCAGGAAAAGCGTAGGTCAAGATGAGGATGACAGCCAGCATCGTTACGATAAGCCTGCCTGCTGTGCGGAAGAGTTCCGGCGCAGCTTTTGCGCCCTCCACAACGGCGCCCGCAGCATTTCCGCTGGCGGCATTGGCGGCGATTTTGCTGACGGCCTTTGCGCTCTTTACCGCGTCTGAGGCAACCTGAGTGGTTTCGCGGCCAACCTCTCCGAGATTAGATTCGCCGTTTTTTGTTGCCATATAAATCACGCTCCTTCCACTTTAGTGTTAAGACAAACGACCCGCGAAGCGAGGCTTTCTTGGCCTGCACCTCGCGGGTCAGATTTAGAGGTTGTTACTTATCCCGTTCGGGGTCCCATTTCTTTTTCTGGCGGTCTCGCTTTTCTTGCTGTGTCTCACCAAGGATGGGTTCTTCCTCTACGGTGACTCTGTCATTGGACGGACCTTCAGAGGTAGTGCCGCTGGTACTATTACTGGAGGGTTCATCGAAATCGCCAGCATCATCGTCGTCCACAAGAGGTCCGTAGGTGGCGACATTTTCAGGAGAGTCCTGAATGGATACGCTGTGGTCATCGCGCTCAATGCGAGAAACGGTCTCTTTGCTGACCTCACGCACATCGTCTGCGGAAACCTCGCGGGCGAAGAAGCGTGCGCCGTCGTCGGTCTGAATTTCCTGCATAGCTGCACGCTGGTTATCGTCTGCGTGGAAGTATCCGGTTTCGTCCATGACCTCATATCCGCGTTCAACACCACCGGCATCGGTATGCACCGCATAGATGTGGCGTGCGCCGCTGTCATCACCGTCAGTAACTGCTGTGACGTGGCTGAACTTGCCGTCCTCATGTCCGAGAGCAGGCCCGAAGGCTTTCTGCATCAGCTCGCCACCAACCTCATCGTTACCGGCAAGGTTGTAGTTGGGGTGTGCCAGAATGCCAGCCGCCATGGAGGGAGAGCTCTCGCGTGCCGTTTCGCGCATGGCGTCTGTCGCATCGCGGTAGACTGCCTGCATCGCGTGGTTTGCCTGCTGTGCGCCCTGCGTAACAGGCAGGCTGTAGTTCTTCGCCATAAAGTCCTTTACGGAAGCATCGGGTCCGGTAACAGAAGCCATAGGCGTCTTGAGGGAGCCGGTCATGTTCCGAGGATTATCGCCGTTCGGAGTGTTGTAGCTCAGACCGGCACGCATAGCAGTATCATTCAGACCAGCAGTGCCCTCAGGTGTGACGTTGAAGCGTCCAGAGCCCTCGTTACGCAGGTTCTGCTGCGCGAAAGCAGCGGGTGCGCGGTGAGCCTCCTGCGCCATTTTCTGGAACGCGGGGGTAAACCGTTCGTTCTGGTCTTTGGGCGCCGGATACCGCTGTGTGCGGTCGCGAGTTGCGTTTCTCACGCCGGCAGCGTTCTGCGTGGCCTTGCGTTCCGCCTGTTCACGCTGCTGCGCCGCGCTTCTGATTTCCTGATTTCGTGCAGCGGCACTGGTAGTGAATCCGGCGGCAGCGGCCTTCATAGAGTCGGACATAGTTGCGCCGCCTTTTCGGGCGCGATTGAACTGGGAGACAGCACCACTGATGCCGCCCCACTTGCCTTCCTTGCCGTAGTTCTCGCCAAGGATGGCCTTGGAGTTGTTGCCCTTACCACCGTTCCACGCGGTAGACGCGGATTTCGCAATTCCGGCAATGGCAGCACCGGTGCCGATGGCCTCATCCAGCAGATTGCCGCCGGTGGTAACGACGTTCAAACCAAGCTGGGCAAGGTATGTATCCAGCCGCTGTGCAATGTGGCAAGCTGCAAGCATAAGGAAGCATTGAGATATTGAAGTCATCCCCTTGAATCCGGAAAGAATGAGCTTCAGAGACCAAACAGACAGACACATCAAGATAAGCTGGCCAATAAACATACTGAACCATCTTTTGAAGATGTGGATTGTTTGGTCAGATGCAATCGTTGCGTATGCGAGAGGGGCAAAGGCATAAACGGTAATGCCCACCATCAAATACCGTTCAAACATTTCCACGTAGAGTTTGAACAGGGCCACTGTAATTGCTACAGTAAGAATAAAAATGGCGGCTGTTTTTACGAGACCGATGACTTCAGGAAAGATTCCAGTGTCGAGAACTTTATCCCATTCAATTTGAGAGCCTTCAAGCTCAAGACCCCAGAATGCCTCGTAAGGGTTCTTTATAAAGTCAACCAACATCATGGCGATGTAGTTGCCGAAATAAATCATACCGATAGAGACGCCTGTCATCACCAGTACGCGGACAGGGCTTGTTCTCGATTCGCCTGCGGATAGGAATACGCTGTAGATGGAAAAGGCCGCAATAATAATGGCAAAAGCCAGCGCCATTGACTGAAAAACACTATAACCCGTTGCCAAGAACGGAATTTTTTTTGTCATCTCCGCCATACTCAAAGGCATCAATTCTTTCCCCCACCATGAAATAACGGCGTCGAGGAGTCTTGCCAAAATGTTGTTGAGTGTCGCAAGGATAAGTTCAATCATACTTCAGCCCACCTCCTTTATTGTCCCGGATTTTTGGGGTCCCATGCGAGAGAACGAAACAAATCGTTGAAAAGAGTTGCAACCAGCGGCAACATACAGAACGCTGCATATGCAACCACAACAATCAGCACGGCTCGTTTGGATGCGATGTAGATACGGGTGTTTTGCGGGTCATGTGATAAAACGCGCAGGGCTGCAAAGCAGATAGACAGGGTTGCAACTGGTGTTACTGTTTTGAACAAGACGTCGTAAATAGGTCCGAACGAGTTTGCGATTCCACTGTAATCTGGACCGTCAGCATACGCTGGCGTAACAAGCAGAAAAAACAGAAAACACAGAAGAACACTGACAACAACTGCGCGAATTGACTTGTCCTGTTGAACAGGAAAGCTATTCTCGTGCATAAGAATTCCTCCTTGTTGAAGTTGAAAAAGAAAAGCGAGGACACCGATTGGGGTGCCCTCGCTTTTGTCACGCTCTCTTTGCGCCGGTGGTGCGCTTCAGCGGGGAGCGCCTCATGTTGAGTTTTACAGCAGGAATTATCCGAAGACACTTCCTGTATTGCTGCTGGAGAACCAGCCGCCGACCTGCTCGATAATCAGGGGTGCCAGCCAAATAACAGCGACAACGATGACAATGAGGAAGACCTTCTTCTTCATCGCCTCGATGTCTCTTGCATCACCAATCAGAGCCTTCAGTGCAGTTGCGCTGAGGACGATGGCGGCAATGGGGGCAACGATTGCGGTAATGATGGTATAGATGGCCTTGGTGCCGGTCTTAACGCCGGTCACGATAGCATCGGAGGGGTCAGCAAAAGCCGTCACAGTCATCAGAACCACCATCAGTGCTACAATGAACACACAGGTCGCAATACGCACCCACTTCTTGTTACCTGTTTCTGCCGGCAGAGTCAGATACTTTTCCATGTACGTACACGCTCCTTTCAAAAAGAGAGGGAATCTCTAAGCATCATGCCTTTGGTAGACATTGGCGAAGAGGGGAAAACAACGACCACCGTTCTTCATTTTCCCTACTCTAATTCGATACTACCAAATTCAAGAATATTGTCAATCACTTGAATCTGACAAATTTTCCGTGATGCTTATACCAACACTCTCTGTAAAGCAAAAGTGCTTGTATAAGCCTCACGGTGCGGGGGAAGCAGGGGAGGGGAGCTTACGCTCCCTTCTCCGCCTGCGTGCCCATCTTGGCTTTTCTCCTTCTCTCGCCCAAAAGATGGTCGTCAATCCCCTTTTCGGCATCGTCCCAGTATGCTTTCTTCGCTTTCCCGTTAGGGAGGATGCTAACGCTGTGCCGAATGCCTTTTTTGTGCAAAGCCAGAGCCATTGCCCCAATTCGCTTAAAGACATTCTGCTCAGGAGGAAGACCCAGTCCATGCTGCTCGCAAAGAGCCGCCAATTCCTGTTCCTTCTCCGCTGCATATTCAGCATCCCAACAAAGCATCTCCATGCGGATGCCGTGTTTTTGTGCCAACTGCTTGAGCGCACTGCACGCCATAATAACGCCCGGATTTGTGAGTTTATCCATGTCCAGTGCGTTTGTTACGCGGGTAATGCCGCGCTCTTTGAGTGAGGGAAATACCACCTCATCAAGCATCTTGGTGTTTGTAACTCCTTGAATGGCAATGAACGCCGCGTTCTTGTCCTCCAGAAGTGCCAGTGCGACATCTGCCTTTAGCGGTCCTTCCGTCAGGTAGACGGTGGTGCCTTTGGTCAGCGGTGCATTCCCAAGGGGGAAGTGTGCCCTGCTGATGCCTGTCGTAACGCCACAAGGAAGTCTGTTTGCGGATACAGTCAGGTAACGGGGGTTCGCGTCCCCGTCACGCCGAACCTGAATACCAACAACCTGTCCGCCACTGTTTCTGGTAGGAATAAGCATCCCTTCAGGGAGGTTCAGTATCCAAGTGTTCTGCACCTTGTAGAACCCCGGTACGCCTTGCAGCTCGCACCCTCGCTTCAAAAGGGCAGATGCGATAACCATTCCGGCAATTACGGAAGCGGATGTCTTCTGCTTCATGCGGCTATAGGAGAACAACTCTCCCTTGATTGCATTGAACCGCTTGCTGGCGTTCTTTGCGCTTACCGCCATCTGCTCGGACACTTTTACCGTAAAACTGGCATATCCGTTTCTTTGGATATCTGCGTCGGTCAAGCCGCGCTTCTTCAAATTGGCGCGGTGTTCCTTCGTCAGCTTCAGCCACGGAAGTGACAACAACGTGCTATACGTCCTGTCCAGCACACTGCTGGGAGCTACAGGAATTTCCTTGTGCTGATACCTCTGCTTCTCAGTTTCCGTCGGAACACTGCCGTTGACGCAGCGAGCCGTCATCTCTTTGATGAGCTCATGCGTCTTCTCGTCGTTCAGCGACTCTACCGAGATGCCTTGCGTCGCTCTTGCATAGAGACTCAATGGAGTCCCCTTCGCGCCGCAGTGAAAGCACTTATACCCGCCCTTCTCAATGTTGCATCCGAGCCGGAACTTAGTGTCTCCACAAAAGGGACAGCAAAAGTTCCGCCAGTTTCCGCCGCTCTTTCTCTCTTCACGGAAACCGAGGGCTCGTGCAACGTCAAGGGACGTAATGCGGACGTCGTTCGAGAAGCCCATTGTTCTTTGCTCCTTTCTTTTTTAAGTGTGGGCGGAAAAGTGTGCAATGGTTGCACACTTTTCGCGCCCAGCAGCAGAGGTTTAGGGAATCATCTGCAGTTTCCGTGCGCTATCCTCCAAGACCAGCTTGGCGGCAACAATCAGGTTGGGATTGTTGACAGACTTGCACTTCTCGGCATACCACTTGACCGTGTCGATGTCCAGCTCGCCCATCGTCTTACCCTTCATTCTTCCAGAGGGGATAACGAACGCCTTTGCCTGCTCCAGCGTCATCCCTGCTACACCGATAGGCTGCTGCACCGGAGCCTGCTGCTGACGAGCAGCCATAGGCGGCTGCTGGGGGTATGTCATGGCTGGCTGCTGCGGCGCAGACTGAGGCATCTGCATCTGCTGCTGTCCGAAGGGGAAGGACGAAGCAGGCGGAGCCTGAGTGGGAGTCGGATTGGGTGCGGGTGCAGAGTTTCCGGCATACGGCATCGGGTTGACGGGGGGCATCACAGGATTCTGGACGACCTGCCCGTTGTTCACGACCATCTGCGGATACTGGAACGGAATTCCGCCATCACAGGGATAGTTGTTTCCGTCCTCCGCAGGATTGCCACCCTCCATCGTGGGAGGCGTGCCGAAGCCAGCATTGGCAAGGGCGCGACCCTTTGCGCGGGTAGCTGCGGTCTGAATGGCGTTGTTGATGGACTCGTAATCGCCGGCGGTAATGGCACAGCCGGCGGAAGAGCGTCCTACCATCGTCCCATTGATGAAAACGGATGCGGTAGCCTGCATCAGTGCCAGCTCAGGGATGTACTTTACATCACCGTCATCCACAAAACCGGTGAAACCCTTTTCGGCGCAGTACGTGGCAAACCAGATAAGCCGATGCGGGACCTGCAGATAAGCGGAGTGCTTATCGTTGTCATAGGTGACGTCGATAAGGTCCTGCATGGGGTCATAGCTGCATTTCCGAGCATTGATAAAAACCTCGTTGTTGTTCATGTTCTTTTCTCCTTTCTCTTGTAAGCGGGTCAGCAGCGGTTCTCGTTCTTCTGCCGGCGGTAATCCTCGCGTGCCTGTTCGCGCTGAGCAAGGCCATTGGAAACAAGGGACACGCCGGTTGCGATTTCCCAGACCTCAACAAACCGCGTCACACGGCGGCAACAGCGGAACATATCGTCGTCGGAAATCTGAATGAAGCACTCCTGCTTATTCCGCATGGAACCGGCATCATAGGCCGTAGTGCCGTTACCTTGTCCACTGGGTCGTGCCTCGAAATTGGTGATTTTCAGCGTCCACGGAAGACGCCGCTTCTCACCCTTCACATATCCCTGCCGCGTGATAGTCAGCAGAGACACAGGTACAAACCCATCGCGGGTACGCGCTCTGGTGTTGACACGGGTCTGCGTGTGCTGGAAGTCCCTCGTAAAAGGAACGGAGGACAGTTCAGCGGCCTGCTGGTTGTTCGCAGTACAGGATTCCATGGAAACACGAGCCTGACCGAAGGAACCGGCCAGCTCTCCGTAATACGGAGGCGACATCGGTGCGATACGCCCATTGACAGTAGAGCCAAAGGCATTTTCCAGCTTCTGCACCAGCGCGTAGAATGCGCCGAACACGGCGCCCTGCTCACGGAACCGTCCGGACAGCTTTGCCCATATCCCATCTTTCGGAGAAATACCGTACTGCCCCATATTGGCCAGTGCGACATCTGCCAAAACGGGAAAGAGGTCTGGGCTTGCGTTTGCTGAAACGCTCACGCTTTTGCCGTTTCCGGTTCCGCCGCTGTAATCGCAGATGACGACCTTGATGCCGGAACGGGCGGCGTGCTTTGCGCCACCAGCTCCATGCAGCATGGCGTAGTCAACCGCATTGGCGGGAACCAGCGCATTGCGGAAATCCAAAATGCGCTTACTGGCGTCCGCACGAACAATGATGTCGTTCGGTCCTTGCCGCTGTGCCGGAGCCGCCATCGGATACTGCTGTTGCTGCGCCGGGTACGCGGGCTGGGGCGGAGCCTGCTGGTACATCTGCTGCTGCTGCGGATACTGCTGGGGCTGCTGAGGATAGTAGCCATTGTTCATAGGTTTTTCTCCTTTCGCGTGCTGCCGTAATGGACTTACGCACTTTTCAAAAATTTAGCATGGGACTTTATATCCAAAAAGAGACCGCTATCAAAAAAGATAACAGTCTCTTGAATACAGGTTATGTGTCTTGAAATTGGAGCTTATGCTCCGTTGTAACAATATCTTCGTAATTATACTTCTATACTACCACGTTTTGTTCCAATGTCAACAGCTTCAACGTCGAAAAAATTGTGCGGGCTCCGGAAGACTTCTGCTCTTACGTTTTTTCAGGCACGGGAGCGTGGCTCCCGCAGCGTGGAGGGGGAGCGTTCCGGTCGAACGGAAGCCCCTGCTTTTCATCCCCTGCCTGAGAGAATAATCCTTGTGCGGGAATGCTGAAACACGCGAAAAGGAAGTGCTTTTATTTTAGATAATGTAAATATATATAGAGGGGGACGGCTTTTGAAAATCGCGCAAACCGTTGTGCCGCAAGGCTTACAGCGTTTCTGAAAAACTTTTAACATGAGTGAATTTTTCACAGTCTTAAATCGTTTCGCCGTATGTTAAAAAATAACCCGGCTTTCCCTCCTCTGGCTGTCTTCTTTTATCCTGCGTTACTGCGTCACACCAATGTGAAATTGAACAACACATTTTTCTTTTATCATGCACAGAATTGACAAAATCAAGAAACATTGTATATATTGACTTGACATTATTTTATAATCGTGTTAGTATACGACTGTGATTACGAAACGGGGAGGACTGGATGCATGGCTAATGATAAATTGGACTATGTAGAAACAGGTGAAAGGCAATCCGTTGACTGTTCGCCAGCCCACGTGGAAGCGCCGGTTTATTATGCGTGGACGCAGATAAACGCGGAGAAGAGCGCGGAACTCTCCGCGTTGGCACGGAACTCTCCCAGTGCGTTTGTTACGTATCTGGCGTTGAGGGCGAATGCCGGCGGAGAAAACGCCTGCATCTGTTCGGCGAGGGTCCTCGCTGATTGCCTGAGCCTGACAACGAGGACGATTTACAGTTGCATTGCCGAGCTGCGTAACGGAGGCTGGCTCATTACACTCCGCTCCGGTTATGGGACGATTTATGTCCTGAACGGTGATGTGACATGGCACTCTTGGGGCAACGGGAAATACTACTGTCAGCTTAAAGCAAATGTTGTTATTTCCCTCGACGAGCAATCAAAGGAAATGCAGGCGGCGGTGTTGCAGGAATTCTTCCAAGATGGGAAGCCTGAAGAAGTGGTTGTCAGCAACCGTGCTCACTGCCCGTTTATGCGGTTCATCCAGATGAACGACAATTATATCGGGAATCTGTGTGGACTGACGATGGAGTGCCCAACAGCATCTGCTGTTTTGTTGTATCTTGTGGAGCATATGGACAAGCATAATTCTATTACGTGTTCCTATTCCGAGATAGAAGAAAACACGGGTATCTGCTACCGGATGTTGTGCGAGGGCATGAGCGTGCTCAAGAGGTATGGGTACGTCGTAACGCTGAAAAGAGGAGGCCGAGGCGGTGCTGGTACATATGCAGTCAACCATCGCATCTTCTGGAGCGGGACATACTCGGCGCTGAAACGAAGTGCATTTCCGCCGAGCATAGGAATATCTGGGCCCCGTGTCGATGTCATGTTCGGGGGGCTCCCTCTGAAGAAACAAAAAATCCCTTCTGCCGTTTGGAAAAATCAGGTGTTGAAACAGGCAGCAAGAGAACAGACTCAAAAGACCTCTTGAGGAGTGAGGAGTGATGAAAATGTGTGAAAAAACGGAAGCTGTGTACTCCCTCAACAACTACTATCTTGAACAAATCGCTGCGCTGACGCTCCAGTCGAAAGGGGCGATGGCAGTTGTAATGCATCTCGCCAGACAAATGAACGAGGAGAACATTGTCTACTGTCATCGTGATGAGCTTTGTGACGCGACGGGTGGAAAGCTCCGCAGTGTTACTGCGTGGATTACGTCCTTGCAGAAGTACGGGTTTATCTATGTGGTGCGGAAGGATAAGGACGGATGGGAATTTGCTGTAAACCCTGCATTGATTGTGAAGGGCACACCCGACAAAAATCGCGCCTATCCGATGTGGCCGAAGGATTTGTTCATCACCGGACCTGTAATGGATTCCCACGATAAGTGGGTGGAAAATAAAATGGCTCCCGAAAACCCTGTGGAGCCGGTTGTGGTTTAGTCCACTGCTGGAAACGAATAAAAAGTTCACACAAAAAAGAAAGGAGTGAAACTATGACGGTAGTTTTTGCGCGAGATGAACACACAGGCATACTTTGCGGTATTGAGGATGGTGAACTCTTCCTCTGCAATTACCGTGGAGGGTACACGATGCCGGACACACCGGCAAACCGAAATCAGCTTATGCGTGATTTCTTCTATTACAAGCAGGTTGGCTTCTGGGGCTAAATTGTGCAATGGTTGCACGATTTAAGGCAAGCCAAAAAAAGACGAAACAAAGTGTGCAATGGTTGCACACTTTAGGGTACAAACTGAAAAGTGAAAGGACAAGAAAATATGAAAAATACTAAGACTCTTAACCGTATTATCACTGCGGTTTTGCTTATCTGTGTGATGTTGAGCAGTGTGGGCGTTACGGCTTATGCCACATCCGATACCGACGTGGTCGTTGTAGAGGATGGAGATGTTGGAGCTGCGCCTGCAAAGGTTCCCTATGTCGTGTCCCACGAGTATTACTGCGATGGTGAACAGGAGTATGCCTCCTCGGAGACATACGCGGGTGATGCGGGGTCTGTCATTACCGCAGAGAGCTTGTTCAAGAAGGTATATGCGGGTGGGGCAGAATATACTTTCTCTTCCGCTTCTCAGGACTCTCTTGTTTTAATCGAGGGGGAGGATAACGAAATTGTCCTGCGCTACGACCGGTCTTCTTCTGAAGGCGTAAGAACGAAGTATATTGTCACTCATCGCTATTATACCAACGGCGAGCTGTGGGGGAGTCGCAGTGAGGCAGTCAGCGCAAATGTTGGAGATACTGTCGCTGCTTCTGATATGAAGAAGTCCTTTACGTTCGGTGAGAACACATACACGTTCACCTCTGCAAGCTGTGACAGTTTCATTGTCTCTGGGGAAGGGAAAGATGAAATTGTGCTGCGTTATGACCGGAAGGAAGAGAATTTCGTTGCAAAGGTTCCTTATGTCATTCGGCACGAATACTACACCAATGGCAAGCTCGACTGTGTCATTCCTGTAGAAATGGATGGTGCCGACGGTGATGTGGTGGCGGCTGATGATGTCATTAAAATGCCCGTACAGAATCAGAAGACATATACCTTCACATCTGCAGCCCCTGCTTCTGTTGAGTTGGTGGTCGGCGGCGAAAATGCGATTGTCATGCGCTATGACCGCACAGCCGCGAGTAATTCTGTGGTTGAAACAGGCGCCAAAAAAATTCAGTACCTTGTTCGGCATGAATACTACTGCGATGGTGTCTTGGAGTCCGAGGTTTCTGTAAAGCTGGACGGGGCTAAGGGGACCGTGATTAACGCAACCGACATTTATCAGATGCCCTTCTGCAACAAAAAGGTTTACACTTCGATGACCATGGAGCCGGAGTCCCGTGTGCTGGCGGTAGGGGAGGATAATACTATCACCGTACGCTACAGCAGAGAGAAAGGTAATGACTCTGGCCCTGAGTATGTCGTTGTGCAGGAGTATTACGACGGTGGAAAGATGGCGGGCAGCCGAAGAGATGTTGTGAATGCTGACATCAGCGTTATTGCTGAGTCTGTGTGCGCCTTTAAGTGCGCCGCATTTAACGCGGAAATGTATTCCTTTGATGCCGCTAATTCTAAGATTGCTGCGGTTGCCGATGGCGGGAAAAACAAGATTGTCTTGCGCTATAATCGCATCACTGGAGATATGAGTGTGAGCGGGGGCGACGCTAAAAAGGTTTCTTCTGTCGGCGACGCTGCTCACCCCGTGTCTGCACTGAACCCGGACGCAAAGCCTGAGGCGGATGTTTCTGAGGCGGCCTCCAGTGTTGCGCCGGTTTCTCCTCAGACTGGCTACCACACATCCCCGTGGGTCCTTGTACTTGCTGTGGCTGCTGTTCCGGTCATGTGTCTCTTGGTGGCCCTTGCTGCGAAGGCATCTTTCCGGCTTCGCTATTATGGGAAGGCTGGGAAGAAGTAAGAAAAAATGTGTGCAATCGTTGCACGCAATAAGAAGCGAGTACGGACGGTATAACCGGAATTAACGCCTGTGGAGATGCATGGTCGTCGCGGAAGCAGGAATACTCTGTTAGCTGGTTTTTACGTGAGAGGTGACGACCAGCGCTTTGGGGGAACTGAATACCTGTGCTGGGTATACACCACCCCGGAATAACAGGGTTGTATACCAAGTACCTCAGCGATGTTTCTAAAGAGAGGGGTATATACCACCCAGAAATAACAGGGTTGTGTACCAAAACCCTTGCTCTCAAGTTTTGAATAAATGGTATATACCACCCAGAAATAACAGGGTTGTATACCCAATCGAGCATTGTGTTGGTGTATAAGCGCATGAAACAACAGGGTTTAACAGTCCATATGTATAATTATCAGGAAAAGAAAGGACGGATGAATAATGAGAATCGTAGCAGTTTGCAACCAAAAGGGAGGAGTGGGCAAAACCACAACCGCAGTAAACTTGGGCGCGGCTCTGGCTCGGCTGGGACAGAAGGTGCTGCTGGCAGACATTGACCCGCAGCGAAACCTATCTGATACGCTGGGTTTTGTTCAGGACAATACGCCCACAACGACAAATGAGCTTATCTATTTCACGGCATACAATATGCCCATTGACCTGCGGGCTTTTATCCGGCGCAACGAGACAGAGCAGGTTGATTTCATTCCCGCCTCTCCTGCGCTTTCCTCTGCTCCCACTATCTTGGCGAATGTGGCAGACGGGAACCGCGTGCTGGCAAATGCTCTTACTGCGGTAGCTGACCAATGTGATTACGATGTCTGCATCATCGACTGCAAGGGGAGTCTTGACCTGCTGACCTCCAATGCGCTGACTGCTGCGGACAGCATCATCATTCCTGTTGAGGCAGAGGAGTACGCAGTCAACGGTTTGGCGGACCTTCTGAGCACTATCGGCAGCATTCAAAGCTCGCTTAACCCGAAGCTGACTATCGACGGTGTTCTTATCAACCGTGCGGATACGCGCAGGAATAACGTCAAGACAACGCGGGACGACTTGGCGGAAGCGTTGGGAGGAGATGTCGTGCTGGAAACGATGATTCCCTATCTCAAGGAGGTATCTGATGCGCCTACCGAGCATCGCACCTGTGTTGCCAAGAAGGGAAGCCGTGTTGGTGAACTTTATATGAACGTTGCGAAGGAGGTAATTGCGAAATGGCAAACTCGCTGAAAGACAAGCTGGCTGCAAATGCGGCCATTAAGGGGAATGGATTGGATGCTTTGCTCGGCAAGAACCCGATGGATGCCATGCGGGTAGATGACCGTCGTGTGCAGGACATCGCACTGAGCAAGCTGCACCCTTTTAATGGACACACTTTCCGCGTGGTGAAGAACAGTGACTATGACTCCATGGTGGATAGCGTTCGGAACAGTGGGGTCTCTGTCCCTCTCATTGTTCGCCCTCATCCTGCTTTGGCTGGTGACTTTGAAATCATCGCTGGACATCGTAGGTTCAGTGCAGCGAGTGATGTTGGGCTGAAGGAAGTGCCTTGCCTCGTTACGAACATTGACAACATGACTGCCAGCAAAATCATGGTGGAAACCAATATCCAGCGCCCTGAGTGGCTGCCGTCTGAAAAGGCAAAGTCCTTTAAGCTGTGGACGGACACCGTGAGGCAGGAACAGAATATTAAGGCGGGACGCCGCAGTACGGAGGAAAATGATGCCTCTGTGCAGGGCCGTACCAGTGCTGTGGCGTGTAAGAGGTTCGGTATCTCTGCGCGTATGCTGGATATGTATATCAAGCTGAACGATTGCACCGAAGATGTTTTGTCTCTCTGTGATGCGGGACGAATGACTGTGACGGCTGCCTACCAGCTCTCGTTCCTGTCCGTCGAGCAGCAGAATGAGGTGGCGGGGCAGATGGCTTCCGAGCCTGAGCGCACGCTGAACGAGGATGCCGCCAAGAGCATCCGCTACGCCTATGAGGGACGACCTTTGGAGACTTCCGCAGAAGCTGACGAAGGAGCGCGTCAGGCGCCGGCTCCCGTGCCTGAGGAAATTCGTGACTTTGAACTGTCTGTCGGTGAATACCCCGAAGGATGTGAGTCCTCCGGCGGTGTGTCGCACGATGCCTCGACGGACACGGATACCGCTGTGGGGGATGCAGCTATCTCCGCCATGACTGCCCCTGAGGAAAGCAACGACACCGTTGGTGTTGGTGTGGGAGGAGAAGCCAAACCGTCCATTGCGAAGCCGCAAGAGCGGCTCTCATGGACGACTATCGACGGAAAAGCCAAAACATCGCCCAGAGAGGGCATTCGCGTTACCTTCGTGTTTGATGAAACAGAAGTCTTTGGCGGCGATGATGATGAGATGCGTCAGCGTATCAACGAAGTCATCCGCTCTGGAAATAAGGAGTTGCTGACCGCGTTGGCTGACACGCTGCATGATGCACTCCTCGCATAAGAACTCCAACTTCATTCCAAATAAAGAAAAGTGTGCAACGATTGCACACTTTTCTTTTTTTTGTTTGCAAGAAAACTGAGATACCCGTTGTGAGTAGCGAAAATTTGTCCTCTCAAGGTAATTGACAATATTCTTAATTGTTGTAGTGTAGAAGTAAAGGTGTTCGCTATGCTTTTCTCTGTTTTTTCTAAGGCGTTATAGATGGCTGTTTGAGACGGCGTAGCGAAAAAAATCTGCGAGAGGAGTTGGAAGAATGAGTACAAATCGTTGCAAAAAGGTCCGCAGCATTATTGCAATGCTGTTGGCGGTTGTAATGATGACCGGTATGCTCCCTACGTCTGCATTTGCTGCGGGAGAGGAGATTACTGGTGCGGACGGCATCGGCAATGAGATAATTGCTGATGACGGTATGGTGGAAAGGGGTGATGGTGAATCGGCAGAAGATACAGTATCTATCGGAGGGCCTGACGAAAAAGGCGAAGGAAACACGGAAGATGCTGTCGGAAGTGGCGAGGAATCCTCTCAAGATGGCAACGACGGTACAGCGGATGATAGTAAGTCTCCCGATGAGGTGAAGGACAAATGTGAAAATCACCGACACTGTTATGTATGAGCATCTGTCTGCTGGCCACGAATACACCTTGCGCGGTACGTTAATGAACAAGGAAACGGGTGAACCTATCAAAAATGGTGGCACAGAAGTTGTAGTTGAACAGACTTTTACGCCTGTGGAAGCAAGCGGTTCTGTGGATATGCAGTTTGTTTTCACTGCTTCCTTCTTGAAGGGCAAAGACATTGTTGTGTTTGAGGAAATTTATTTCAACTCCGAAGATACTGAACCGGTCGCCGTCCATAGGGATATCGACGATGGAAAACAGACCGTTTCTGTAACAAGCCCTGAAGTAAGGACTGTTGCCGTGAACAAAGAAGATAATGGCAAGGTCTTTGAACCGGACCAGACGGTTACGCTGAAGGATACCGTGTTTTACAACAATCTCATTGTGGGACATAGATACACCGTGACCGGAACTCTGATGGATAAGGGAACCGGCAAGCCCATCAAGGATACTGCGGGAAGCATCGTGGCTTCTTCTGTGGAGTTTACTCCTGATGCTCCCTGCGGCACGGTGGATGTTGAATTCCCCTTCGCTGCAACTGAGTTGTATGGCAAAACCATCGTGGTGTTCGAGAAGCTACTCTTCAACGGAACTGTCATTGCGTCCCATGAGGATATCAATGATGAGGAGCAGACTACTACGGTTCACAACCCTGAAATCGTACGGACTGTTGCTTTGAGCGCGGTGGATGGAGGAAAGTTCATTGATGCCTCTGAAACTTCTACCATCAATGATACTGTGGTATATCGTCACCTGTCTACTGGACACACCTACACACTAAGAAGCAGCTTGGTTGATAAAACTACCGGCGAGCCTGTTCTGAATAACGGCATACCCGTCGTTTCGGAGATGCAGTTCACGCCTGAAAGCACTGCTGGCTCGGCTGTTGCGGCTATCGCTTTCGACGCTTCTGCCGCGAAGGGACGCGATATCGTGGTGTTCGAGGAACTGTTCTTTACTGCTGGTGACGAGGCACCTGTGGCGGCGCACAAGGATATTGAGGATGCTGACCAGACTGTGACCGTGGTAAAATCTTCCATCAAGACCTGCGCTGAAAATGCTGCTGACGGCACGAAGGTGTTTGAGCCAGCCAGCGAGGTTATCCTGAAGGATACTGTGGACTACGAAGGCATCATTGCTGGACATACGTACAAGGTCGTTGGCACCCTGATGGATAAGTCCACGGGCAAACCGGTGGAGGCCGCAGCAGGGAAGTCTATCACCGCTGAAAAAGTGTTCACGCCTGAGAGCGAGAACGGTTCTGTGGTAGTCGAGTTCAAATTCGATGCACGAGAATTCTTTGGGCGCACTCTGGTCGTTTTTGAGGACTTGTACTACGGAGAGACGGTCGTCGCCTCTCACCGTGATATCAACGATGAAAACCAGTCTGTCGAGATTAAGAAGCCCGTCATTGTTGAAACCATCGCAACAAACAAAGTCGATGGGGGAAAGCTGGTTGACCCCACAGAGAAAGTCGTTTTGACTGATTCTGTAAAATACGACCATCTCTCCATTGCTCACAAGTATACACTTGTTGGTAAGCTAATGGATAAATCTACTGGAGAATCCTTGAAGGACAAGGACGGCAACTCTGTTGTTGCATCCACATTCTTTACTCCTAACAACCTCTTCGGTTCTGTTGAAGTCTTGTTTGAGTTCGATGGAAGTTCGCTCGCTGGAAAGGATATTGTTGTATTTGAGTATCTCTATTACAACGAGGGAGATAAAACGGCTTTGGCAACGCACGAGGACTTGGAAGACACCGCACAGACCGTTACCTTTGCGAATCCTGCTGTCAAGACCTCTGCTGCCAATGCTTCTACGGGAAAGAAGACGTTCTCTCCGTATGAGAAAGCCGAGCTGGTGGACACTGTGACCTATGAGGGACTTATCCCCGGTCACGAGTACACCTTGGTCGGGACTCTGGTAGAAAAGGTTAAATCTGGTGGGAATTGGGTCGAAGGTAAACCCGTCATGGACAAGGACAAAAAGCCCTTGACCGCTACTGCGACCTTTACGCCTGAAAAGGCCGAAGGAACAACGACGGTTTCTTTTGTGTTTGGTGCTCGTTCCGTTGCGGGGAAAACTCTCGTTGTGTACGAGGAGCTCCTCTACAACAACATGAGCGTCACTACTCACGCTGACATAACGGACGAGAACCAAACGGTTACAGTTGACCGCATCCATTATAGCGGGCCTACTATGGGAACTACGGCGACATTTGCCAATGGCTCAAAGTCCAGCGGTTACGCCTCTCGCCTTGTGGTCGTAGATACCGTGAGTTATTCTGGGTTGGCTGTTGGTCAGAATTACACCTTGGTTGGCAGGTTGATGGATGCTCAGACGGGGGAGGCTCTGCGCGATGCGGGCGGCAGGGAAGTAACCTCCAAGCTGACATTTACCCCGAAGGCCTCCGATGGCTCCATCGACATGAAATTCTCCTTCGCTGCGTCGAACATCAAGGGTGCGAAGATTGTCGTGTTTGAGGAGGTGTATGTCGGAGGAAGTGTGGACGGGACTCCGTACCTGAGCCATACTGACATCAATGATGCTGGACAGACTGTGACTGTTACCGCGTCTCCCAAGACTGGAGACGATGGCGTCGGCAAATATGTCTCTTTGGGCTCGATTGCCTTGGGAACTGCAATTATTGTCGTTGTAGTGAGCAACGTCAAGAGAAGAAAGAAAAATAAGTAAACGTAGGACCAAAGGTATTAAATAGACCGGAGTTTTGGCTCCGGTCTATTTTTTTTGAAAAAATTATTTGATTGAAAACAGAAGGAAGGAAAGCGTGCAAACCCGTTGCAACATAAGGGGTTTCCGACTTTGCGAGGCGCAAGACTTTGTGGTTTAAGATGAGAAAACGAAAAATTTCCCAAAAACCACACTTGACATTTTTTTATAATCGTGCTATTGTAAGCACATCAAAAATAATGTCAAGTTTTCCACAGCTTAAACCTCGTCACGGTCTATTATTTAATTACATTCCCTGAGCAAATTTTGAAATGAATGAAAGGACAAGAACTATGAAAAAGATGAAGAATTTTATCGCCCTGCTGCTGGCTCTGGTGATGACCATGAGTTTGATGGCCTGCGGCAACAAGACTGACGAGGAGACCAAGACCGGAGAGGATATCGGCTGTTACGTGCAGACCACCGAGTCCGGTGAGAAGGTTCTGGTGGATAAGGACGGCAACGCCGTGACCGACTACACGCTGGACGACGAAGGCAATGTGGTGGACACGCAGGGCGTGGTGGTCGTCAAGGCGGCGGACATCACGGCTTACGAGGAGTCCGAGGAAAAGGATGCGGAGAACAAGACCGACGCATCCGAGGCAGATACTCAGAAGCCTGAGGATGCTGCGAAGCCCGATGGCGAAAACAAGTCCGACGCCCAGAAGACGGACGCCAAGGTGGATAACACTAAGAAGGACGAGACCAAGAAGGACGACGCCAAGCAGGAGACTCAGAAACCCGCAACGCCCAGCTACGATAACGGTTCTCTGACCACCGCACAGGTGAAGGAGCTCCAGCGCTGGTACGGCGTAAGCGCGGACGGTCAGTGGGGTGCAGGCTCCAAGAAGGCCGCCGGTGGCCGCACCGCTGATGAGGCGTGGGCATACTACCAGAGCAACAAGCAGATTACCACCCCCGAAGCTCCTTCTGGCGGCAACGCTGGGAACACTGGTAACACCGGTAACACCGGAAGCACTGGTTCCACGGGCGGTGGCTCCACGACTCCTACCGCTCCTTCTGTCCCCACACCCGCAACAAACATTGATTGGAACGCTGTAATTGCAGCCGGCAATGAGTATGGTAAGAGTGTGGGATTTGATTTGAGTCATCCCGAAGAGTGCCGCAGTCATTTTCCTCCCGCCATTTTTGAAAACGAATCCCTTCTTTATAAGTACCCCCCTACACAGGACAGTGCTATCAATGTTATGAAGTCTATGATTGATGATACGAAAGCCGCACTGGTGAAGGCTAATGGATTTACTCACATGGACGAGGGCGTAATTGGCGCTGATGGGCAGCCCTTTGCGAGTGGAATTAAGTGCGCTGTTGAAGTGGATTCTGATGGTCTTCATGTCCTGTATGTCTGGTACTTCTAACTCCTGACTTATGTTGTTTTCCTCGACTAAGGGAGTAGATGTCATTTTCTAAAAAACTCAAAACTTCAAAGAGCCGAGATGCCATTTCAGAAACGAGGTGGTGTCTCGGCTTTTTTGTGTTTGAAATATGAACGGCTTCCTACGCTCTCATTTTGAAAACGGACGATGGACTCCGGAGGTTGAGGGGTGAGCTGCTACAGTAAACTGTGTTGCGAGATGGAATGCCTCGGCTGGTCATCACGAATTCTATGTTTATTTCGCAGCGTAAGCTATTTGCTAAAACAGAAGAACAGCGACTTAGGTCGCTGTTCTTCTGTTGTTGTTCCTTTTTTTTGCCTTGAACAATGTGTTTTATTCGTTTTGCAAATTGTGTTCTTGGATGTGTTGACAATATGCGCGATTATGCTACCATAAAAACATGGAGGGCAATCCGCCTCCTTGTAATATTCGGTTTCGAATTGGCAATAAAAAGAAACGAATAAATATAAGGTGGCTGATTTTCTCTATATATTTCTTCATTGAAAGGAGACAAAAAATACCATGAAACACAAGAAGATGCGTGGCGTTGTTGCAATGCTGCTGACGCTGGTGATGGTGGTCGGAATGCTCCCGACATCCGTGTATGCGTCGGACGCGGATGGCGGCGGCGATTCGGTCGTTATCGGAAGTGTTTCTGACCCTGTGAAGGTTGGAAATACTGGTTCTGGCGACGGCGATTTGGTCTACAACGCCACAGAAGACACGAAGAATCCCGATGACGGTAAGAAGTCCGATTCTTCCGTGGTTGAGGATGATGTTAAGGGCGGTGCCGATAAGAAGGACACCTCCAAAGAGAGCTCCTCTGAAAACGGGCAGGCTGCTCCGGGTGAAGCTAAATCTGAGGCTGGTAAGGATGAGTCTGTCAAATCTTCCGTGACGGAGGAGGGACTTCAGGACCCCTACGCTGGAGAGAATACTCCCGTGAACGTTTCCTTCCTGTACGGGTCTACACAGAACGCCCCCAAAGCTATCAGTGCAATGAGGGCTCCCGCTCGCGCATCGGGCACCATTACGACCGGTGACGACATGAGCTATAACAGCAAGTGGATGGCTGAGTTCGCACCCTATTCCAGTGCCGTTGTAAAATATTTCAACGGCCAGCCGGCGTACTGTATTGAACCCCACAAGGGGGCCCCCGGCGCGGGAACTTCCGTTGATGCCAGCGCGTATTGGGGAGACCAGCGGGTTCGCCTCGCGCTTGCCTATGGCTACGGTGGGGCAGATGACTCAACGTTGCTCTGGTATGCTGGCAACGGCACCTATGCTTGGTGCGCCACACAGGAAGTTATCTGGGAAATCGTCGGCGGCTACAGTGACCTGAGTGACCTGTTTGTGGGTCCCGGTCATCAGTATGACCCTGAAGTTGCTGTGCCCATCAAGGCGGCACACGATTATATCTGGGACATGATTAACCAGCAGACCGTTATACCGAGTTTTGCCGTGCGGAGTCCGCGTGATACGAGAAACGACTTCGAACTGGCTTGGGATGGTACTTCTTGGTCTCTGACAAGAACCGACACCAACAGAGTCCTGAGAAATTTTGACGACTTCGAGTTCAGCCTGCCCGGTGTGAGCACCTTCCAGAGTGGAAACAATCTTACGATTACAGCCACTCCGGAAGCCGCGAAGAGTATGCTGAACGGCATTGCGTCGTATGCTTCTGAGGGCAATGTGATTGACCCCGACAGCGTCAACGCTTACCTTCTCGTAGCGGGTGGCAGCAAGCAGGACTGTGTTGCCCTGAACGGTACACCCGACCCCGTTGCCGCCTACGTCCGTGCCAAGGTCACAAAGACTACCGGCGATTTGAACATTGCCAAGACTTCAGAGGATGGCAAGGTTGGCGGCGTGAGCTTCACGGTCACGGGTCCTAACGGTTACAGCAAGACTGTGACCACTGGTGCGAACGGTAAGATTGCCATTACCGATTTGCAGCCCGGTACTTACACAGTAACGGAGAATACACCTGACAACTACATCCCGACGCAGCCTCAAACTGTGACCATCGCTATCGGCGATTTCAAGACAGTGAACTTCAGCAACGTGCTGAAGAAGGGCGTTGTGAAGGTTACTAAGACCTCTGAGGATGGTCAGATTGCTGGACACACCTTCCGGCTGTCCGGCACTTCCGCAGCAGGTACGGCTGTCAACATGACGGCTGTGACGGATGCCAACGGCGTGGCTACCTTCAATAATGTTCCTGTGGGCAACAACTATAAGCTGGAGGAAATCAACACCGCAGCGAAGTATGTTGTTCCTGCGGTGCAGGCTGGCGTGGTGGTTGAGTACAACACCAGCACCCCCGCTCAGTTCGAGAACAAGCTGGCTCGCGGCAATCTGAAAATCACGAAGACATCCGAGGACGGCTTCGTGGCAGGCATGACCTTCCGGCTGACCGGTACGTCTATCTCCGGTGCTGCAGTCAATGAAACTGCTTCTACCGACGAGAACGGCGTCGTTATGTTCAGAGAAATCCTTATCGGTAATAACTATACCGTGCAGGAAATCAACACCGCCGAGCGGTACGTTGTTCCCGCTGTCCAGAGCAATGTGACCATTACGCTCAACAACACCACCAGCTTGAACTTCCACAATAAGCTGGCTCGCGGCGCCGTTGAGGTTAAGAAGACCTCCGAGGACGGCAAGGTCGCTGGTATCACGTTCCGTCTGTCTGGTACTGCTATCAACGGCGAGACGGTGGATATGACCGCCGTGACCAATGACGCCGGAGTTGCCACCTTCAACAACGTTCTGATTGGCAACAACTACAGCGTTGAGGAAGTGAACACGGCTGCCAAGTATATCGTTCCCGCTGTGACAAACGGCGTGAAGGTTACTCTGGATAACACCACCCCCGTGAATGTCTACAACAAGCTCAAGCGCGGAGACCTGCGCGTTACCAAGACCTCTGAGGACGGCATGGTCGAGGGCATCACCTTCCGGCTGCATGGCACTGCCATCTCCGGCGATGCTGTTGACCTGACTGCTACCACCAACGCTGACGGTATTGCCATCTTCAAGGATGTCCTGATTGGCAACAACTACACGCTGGAGGAAGTCGATACGGCGGTGAAGTATGTTATTCCTGCCGTGCAGACAGGTCTCGTTGTGGAGTTCCAGAAAGTTACCGACACCGCTGTGACCAACGTACTGAAGAAGTGGAAGGTCACTGTGGAGAAGACGGACGCCGAGACTGGCAACATCCCTCGCGGCGATGGTGTCTTTGAGGGTGCTGTGTACGGTCTGTATAAGGGTGACGAGCTGGTGAAGGAGTACGTTATCGGCAGCGATGGCAAGTTCACCACTGACGAGTACATCTGCGGCTATGATTACACCATCCGTGAAATCAAGGCGCCCACTGGCTATCAGATTGATGAGGGCGTGTATCGCGTTGGCTCCGAGCCGGAGAACTACCGTATCGAACACAACGTTGCTCCCCAGATTACCTCTGTCGAGGTCATCAATCGCGGCACATTCGCCATTACCAAGTTCATCTCCGACGGCACCTCCGGTCCCGCTAAGTTCGAGGGCGGTGCAGAGTTCAAGTATTGGCTGCAGTCCGCCGGCTCTTACGAGAACGCTAAGGATGACGAGCGCGGCATCCTGACGACCAACGACTTGGGTTACAGCGGCAAGTCCATCGAGTTGCCCTACGGCACCTATGTGGTGCATCAGACCAAGGCCGGCGATAAGGGTGCGGGGCTCGCGCCTGAGTTCACCGTTTTGGTTGGCGAGGTTGACCACGACCATCACGACTTGGCTGTCAACAACGGACCTATTACCGCGTATCTGCGCGTTGTGAAGGTCGATGAGCTTGACGGCGAGGTCATTCCTTGGGGTGGTGCAAAGTTCCAGATTTACGACCCTGACGGGAACAAGGTGTCCCAGAAGGTCACTTACCCCACGGTAACTTATATTGATACATTCGAGACAAATGATGAGGGTTATTTTGTGACCCCGCTGGTTCTGCCTTACGGCGAGAACTATCATCTGGTCGAAATCGTACCCCCGAAGGGTTATGAGCTGATGGATACCCCGATTACCTTCAGCGTTACGCCCGATACCATTTCTCTGGATGCCGAGACCGGTCTGGTGACTGTGAATATCATCGCCGAGGACGAGGCGGTGACTCCCAAGGTCAAGACTACTGCAACCGACAAGGAAGGAAACAAGGAAATCGTTCCGGCCACCACCGTCACTATCGTCGATAAGGTGGAATGCACCGATGTTATCCCCAACAAGACCTATACGGTCGAGGGATATCTGGTGGTTAAGTCCACCGGCGAGCCTCTGCTGGACGCCGAGGGCAATCGCATTACCGCCTCTAAGACCTTCAAGGCTGAGGCCGACTTCACTGGCTTTGTGGAGCTGGAGTTCACCTTTGATGCGTCTCTGCTGGGTGGCGAGTCCATCGTTGTTTTCGAGGACCTGAAGCGCGGAAACCGTGTCGTTGCTACCCATGCTGACATCAACGATGTTGACCAGACCGTTGTAATCCTGAACCCCAAGATTGGCACCACGGCCAAGAACGCTGTTGGCGGCAAGGAGTTTATGCCTCTGGCTGATGTGATTCTGGTGGATACCATCTCCTACGAGAATATGCCCGTGGGTAAGGAGTTCATCGCTATCGGTACGCTGATGGATAAGGCCACCGGCAAGCCCGTTACCGATGCCAACGGCGACCCCGTTACCGCTTACAAGGTGTTCACTCCCGAAGCTGCCACTGGTACGGTGGATGTGAAGTTCGTCTTTGACGCTTCTAAGCTGGCCGGCAAGTCTCTGGTGGTATTCGAGCGTGTGTATCTGGGCAACGAGATTGTTCCCGGCGACTCCAATAAACCCGTGTTTGTGAGTCACGAGGATATCAACGATGAGGGGCAGACCGTCACCATCGGCGTTCCCGAAATCGGTACAAAGGCCGTGAACAACGCCACCAACGGCAAGACCCTCGACCCCGAAGCCCGCGCTGAAATCAAGGATACCGTGTCCTATAAGGGCCTGATTGCTGGAGAGAAGTACACTGTCTCCGGTAAGCTGATGAACAAGGCCACCAACGAGCCCCTGAAGGATAAGGACGGAAAGGAAATTACCTCCTCCGTTACCTTCACCGCTGAGGCGTCCAATGGCACCGTTGACGTGTTCTTCGTGCTCGATGCATCTCTGCTGCGTGGCCAGTCTATCGTTGTATTCGAGTCCCTGCAGTACAAGGACATTGAAATCGCAGTTCATGCCGACATCAACGATGTTGACCAGACTGTGACTGTCAACAGCCCTGAAATCAAGACCACCGCTAAGAACGCTGCTGATGGCAAGAAGGAATTCTGGGCCTACAGCAAGGTCGAGCTGGTCGATACCGTGTCCTATAAGGGCCTGATTGCCGGCAATAAGTACACCGTAATCGGTAAGCTGATGGACAAGGCGACAGGTGAGCCTGTTCTGGGTCGCAACAACAAGGAAATCACCGCCACTACCGAGTTCGAGGCCAAATCCTCTGACGGTACTGTGGATGTGAGTTTCGTGTTCGATGCATCCATTCTGGGCGGTAAGACGCTGGTCGTGTTCGAGACCCTGACCCGCAATGGCACTACGGTCGCGACTCACGCCGACATCAACGATGTTGACCAGACTGTGACCATCAAGCGCATCCCGACCTATTCCGGTCCGAGCATTTCCACCACCGCTACCTTCGATGGCAAGGAGAAGAAGAACTCCGTTGCTGGTAAGAACGTGAAAATCGTGGACACCGTCAACTATACCGGCCTGACTGTGGGCAAGACCTACGTGCTGGTTGGTACGCTGATGGATAAGGATTCCGGTGTTGCCCTCAAGGACAATAAGGGGAATCTGGTAACGGCTACCACGACCTTTACACCCAAGTCCTCCAACGGGGCTGTGAATGTTACGTTCAAGTTCGACGCATCCAAGCTGAAGGACCATGCGCTCGTGGTGTTCGAGACTCTGTATGAGGGTCGTGCTGAGGCGGGTAATGTCATTGCTACCCACAACGACCTGATGGACGGTGCTCAGACGGTGTATTTCCGCGACAGTGTCCAGACTGGCGATGAGGGCATCGGCCTGTGGGCCATGCTGGGTACGTTCAGTGCCATTGCTTGCTGCGGCACTGCGGTGTTCATGTTCCGCCGCAAGAAGGAGTATGGCGCCGAGTAAGCAGCTCATCATGTGGTGAGTAAACCCCAAAGTGAATGCAGGGGGCGCAGACCTTGTGCCTGCGCCTCCTGTTTTCGCAAATATAACAGTAGGGGAGAGAACCTCCCCAGAAAGAGAGAACAGGACTATGGATTTTTCTTTTGGTGTGAACGGAAGTGACGCTATTGTCAACGGCGTTGAGTCTTTTTCCACGGGAACTTTGCTTGCACTGACCGGATGGCTTATTGTTTTGGCAATCGTCTTATACCTCGTCCTCTGCGTAGGCGCGGTATTTTCCATTATTGGTCTGGTGCGAGGCATTAAGGCAAACAACAAAACTGCCATTATCCTTGGCGGTGTAGGTGCTGGCTGCTGTGTAATTGGAGCCCTTGGTGTGCTCATGCCAATCTTTGCCATCGGAGGATTGGTCTGCGGAATTATTTCATTCAAGAAGAGTAAAAACACCACTGAAAAGCCTCAGAAGGAGAGCAAAGAGCATGAAGTATTGTAACAACTGCGGCAAGGAAGTTCTGGATAATGCCATTATTTGCCCTTTCTGCGGCTGCGCCGTGGCGAGCAAGAATGTCGAGGTGGACAAGCCTTCTACTGGCCTGAATATCCTGTCGTTCCTCATCCCGCTGGTTGGCCTGATTCTGTATCTGTCGTGGCAGAATTCGACCCCCATTAAGGCGAAGGCGGTAGGAAAGTGGGCGCTAATTGGATTCTGCGTGGCAGTCGGCCTGAGCATCCTTGGCACCATCCTTTCCGGCGCACTGATTTCCAGTGTAGTTGGTGGATGGTATTCTGCTGTTGACACGGCATCAGTGTTTAGCTGAGATTTTGACTTCCGGCAGGAAAGTTAAAAATGCTTTATCTAAAAAGAGGAGAGGGAAGGCCCTCTCCTCTTTCAACAATACAAAAAGGTGAAAAAATGGGGAAAAAAGCAAAACAAAACGAGGCGGGTTACGACAACAATGGGAACAAGGTCGAGGCTAAGACGAGCGTTCTCCTGTGTGTTTTCGTACTGGCTGTAGTTGTTCTCGCTGGGATTTTACTTATCCTTTTGGCCGACTGCTATGGGTGGTTTACTTTCTTAGAAAAGCCCCTGAATGCGGCAGGTCAGTTCTTGAAGCGTAATTGGATGAACATATGGATAGGGCTTATATCTGTAGCACTTCTGCTCTGTTATCTTTCTCTCGAAATAGGCGGCGCAGTTTTCGCCAAGAAGCGTCGTCGTGAAATTGAGGCAAATGTAGTGGGAAGTGTTCCAATTTCACGTAAAGATTTCCTGCGTGATTGGGATTCTGCACCCAGCCGGAGGGGGAAAAATGCGTGTCTCGATGGAACTTCGTTTGGTTATAAATATGTCTTTTGTTCAGGTGTGTATGTGATTGCGGAGGTGGATGAATTGAATTGTTGTCTCGATGCGGTATTCATTGGTTCGTCCTCTGTCGGAGCGTGCTGCTCACGGGCGTATGCTCATCTCTCATGCAAGGCTGCAGCTTCTGTCTCTGTGAGTGAAGCTGTTCATGCCGGACGTGAGCTTTATGTTGTGTTTGTTCCGTGTCAGGCAGAGTATGTAAACGAAGTGAAGATAATGTACAATAAGTTGCGCAAATTGGAAAATGCATAAAAGAAGACATAGCTTGCAGGCTCTGGTAGAATGAAGTTACCACACAAACATTCGAAAGGAGACAGCAAACTATGTCCGAGAAAATTGTACAGCTAAACGAGGAAGTAATCAAGGGCCAAATCAAAGAATTAGTTCGAGTTCAAGCGGCATGCGCATTTTTTCGCGGCGCGGCTTTCCAAAAACAGGAAACAGGAAATATCTGCATAGCCGGCCTTTGGCAGGCGGATACTATCTGTGCAACATTTGCATCGACTGGAGGAATTTGATATATGAAAGCTACAGGCATTGTCAGACGTATTGATGATTGCGGTATAATAACACAAAGAGGATTATGCCGCATAAACACTGGGGTTTTGCTGATTTTGTCCAAGAATTAGATTCGAGGCCCGGGCATAATTCGACTTTAATATGCCCGAAAGGAGGAGCCAATTTATAGGCAGCCGAGCAAAACATATTTAATAACCTGTCACACAGAAAAGCCGAATGAGCACAGAAACTCATTCGGCTTTTCCTATTTCACGAGGAGAATAAGGATGAAAAAACAAGGTGTACTGATTTATGATGATGTAATCGGTCGAATGGACATTCGCTTCGGGCCACTGGATTACTACGGCGGCCTTCACTGCGGAGAACGGCTGGAGATACTGCTTGACGGAGAGTGGATCCCGACGAGAATCGAACTCGGTGAGTTCTGGTATCTCAAAGGCGTGAAACTGTTCAGATTGAACGGACTGATTGTAAGAATCGAAGACTGATACTATGTGACGACGGAAAGGTCGTCTTTTTTATTATTCCAAGGAAGGAGGCGCTGATGTTGAAATGCTTGATGAAATATGAATGGGTAAAGCTGCGAAGGGATACCCTGCCGACCGGCAAAGGCATTATGGGTGCCTGGGCAAAGCTTGCTGCCCGAGCTGCATTTCGCAAAGGACACGCCTCCTACTGTGGCCATAAGAACGCTGTGAGCCCCGGAATGTGGTCCGGAGGTATTGTTGGGCTGAAGAGTATTCTCGGCACCAGAAGCCGTACACAGGCTTTAGAGATAATGGATAAGCTATCAGCCCTCGGTTATCTGAAATACACGCTGGACAGCAAAACCAAAAAGCTGACCTATCAATTAACGGATTGGGTCGTAAAATGCTCCGGTGAGGAGTGCATGAACGGAACCGTGTATGCCACAGATGGTTTTGGGTTTCTCTGCCTCCCCCGCAATATTACACAGCGACTTGCCGGGGAGCAATATATATTTGATGAAGCAGACGCATGGCTGGATCTCTGGTGCCACACAGTATCGGAGGAACCGGGCAATGCGTTTTCTTTTATGGCGCCGGCTGTTCAATACGGCAATTACGGTGCCATATTAACTATGGAAAAACTGGGGCAGCGCTGGGGCTGGGAAAAGACAAAGGTATGGAGATTTTTCAAAAAGCACGGGGATGTCTTTGCTCTGTACCGTCTTCCCGGCTCTTACGGCTGCCTCGTTTTCAATAAATCGTATCCGATGGATACCGAGGTTTCCTTGCCTAAGCAGACAGAAATCCTGCGTATTCTTGATGAAATACGCATTTGGGGTGCTAATACGCACAAGGTAGGCAGTGACAACGATCATATCAACCGCCTGGTCGCATGGTACAGCAGAAATGCCATGGAAAAGTCGGTTGGGAATGTGGAAGAAAATCGCGTTGCACTTTCGGACAGTATAATACGCGCGTATTTTTCTCCGTGTTGGAACTGTAAGAATTGTGAGTATGTCTGCCGGAGTAAAGAGTATTCTCAGCTCAAGGTACAGGAAACGAATAAAATCCGCGGACCGTGCAGGCCGACGGATATCACCAAAATCGCAAAGGAGATGTTTTATCATGAGCAAACAGGATGAGCTGCAATATGAGCAGCAGGAAAAACGAATACAAGCGCAGTCAGACGCTTTTATCACACTTCTGACAAAGCGAGGCATCTTGGGCGACAGCCAGATTGACGATGCACAAAAGCGTGCTGCCAGACAGGAAAAGACGAAAAACTGTTATCACAACACGCTGATGCTCCTCCAGCACTATCGCACGCTGGTGTGGATGCTGGAATGCTTCCCTGAAACGGTCGCTGCCGAGCTTGACCGGCCGTTTGAAGGCGTGGACAAGCTGATCGAGGATGTGGATGTTGAGGTGGCGCTGGGCAACAAGAAGATCGAAAGCCGGATGCAGGGCATGCAGAAATCCCGCCTGTTGATGGACCGGCTCAACGAAGCGTTGACCGTACTCCGAAAGAAGCCGGATAACGGCGAACGGCTGTATAATCTCATCTACACGACCTACATAGCGCCGGAGGTGCTCAACCATCAGGAGGTTTTGTATCGACTGAACCTGTCGTCACGGAACTTTTATCGCTATCGTCAGCAGGCCATTTCCGTTCTTTCCATTCGTTTGTGGGCAACAGCTGCGCCGGATGTGGACTTTTGGTTGGAGATGCTGACGCTTCTGGAAGGACTGAAATGAATATGCCCATAAAAAGGCGAAAAGTTGGCACACGATTGCCGATGACACGGGAACGCGAATGTGCTAAAATAATATCGTCCCAAACTGGGATCGGGCGAAACCGACGCCGTTTCTTGAGCTGAAAAGCTTTAAGAGACGGCGTTTTTTGTTGCCCAATACCGAAGAAAGGAGGGCTAAACGCATGAACAGACAGCTTCGGCTGTGCGATGGGAAGGTCAAAACCGCATACTGGTCGCTTGTGGGCGTTGTGTCAGCACTGCTCGTTTCGACGCAGGCGGTATTCGCCGCAGATATGTGGGATCGTTTTTCGATGATCATGAAGGATATCTACGGAGAGCTTGTGGCGATCAGTACCATCGTGGCAGTCACCGTGGCCGCTATTGCTCTGCTGGTGCGCATGATCTCGCGCAATCAGCGAGCCGTCGATGAAGCGACGAGTTGGCTCAAGAGAATTGTGATCACTTGGATCGTTCTGAATTCTCTCGGATTTATCGTTGCCTATCTGCAGCCCCTCATCAGCGGCGGAAACTACAACCCGTAAAAGACCCGGTCAAGCGGAAAGGAGGTGAACACCTATGCTTGACTGGATTTTTGAAGGAATCATCACCTGGATCAGCAGCGTTGTGTCAGACATGATGGATGCCGTATCCGGGCTGTTCCTTCAGGCGCTCGGCACGGATATGACGGCAATGGAAGAATACTTCCCGTTTGTATCCAAAGCCTTTACCGTAATGCAGTACACTGCGTGGGCATTGCTGTTTCTAATCACAGTCTGGCAGTTGTTCCGTGTATTCGGCGGCCCTGTAACGGAAGCGGAAAACCCGTGGGTACTGCTTGGCAGAAGTGCGCTATTCGCCTTTCTGATCGGATATGCAAAGCCGATTTTCCTGTTGACATTGAAAATCGCAACAGCGCCGTATACAGCACTCATGGACATTCAGATGACGGCGGAGGACTTCACCTTTGCCGGAATCGAGCAAGCCCTTCAAAACGGACTGACCAGTCTTATCGCTACCATCTCGGTGGTTGGGCTGTTGCTGCTCACCATACTGGAAATTGCGCTGGGCTGGAACTACTTCAAGCTGCTGCTTGAAACGGTGGAACGGTATATCGTTGTCGGTGTGCTGTGCTACACCTCACCTCTCGCCTTTTCTATGGGCGCATCCAAAGCAACAACGCCGGTATTCCGGTCGTGGTGCCGGATGGTCGGGTCGCAGCTATTGCTCCTTGTGATGAATGTCTGGTTCCTGCGTGGCTTTTCAACCTCGGTTGGCCAGTACATCGGCACAGGCGGCGCCTTGTCCAACGGAAACGGCAATGTGTTCCTGTGGCTGTTCTGTGCAGTGGCGTTCCTCAAAACGGCACAGAAATTTGACAGCTATCTTGCGGCAATGGGACTGAATGTAGCCCAGACCGGCTCCGGTATGGGCATGGAACTGCTGATGGCCGCACGAGTGATCACCGGCGTGGCCGGAGGCGCAAGAAGCGCCGGCAGTGTGTTCCGCGGAGGCAGTGCCGCAACCGGTACAGGTGCAGCGGCAACAGGGTTCGCCGCAGGCTTTGCCAACCGTTTCAAGGGCAATTCGTATGTCCGTGATGCGGTCGTGGACGGCGGTACAAGAATGGGTGCCGGTGGAACGATTGGCTTTGTCGGTCGGGCTTTCGGCGGTATGGCGGCCCGCAACGGCGCCACACTGACCGGAGAGTCCATCTCTTCCGTAGCGTCCAGAACACCGAATGTGTCCGGTTCTATCGGCGGCGATATTGCCAACCGCAGTCTCGGCAATTATATGCCGCATATGAAAGGCATGGATCTCTCGGATACACAGATCACCGGCGGACATATCTCCACAAAGGCGATCGGTGCTGACGGGAAAGAAACGGCTGTCGAGATGTTCAACGCTTCCCAGTTTGAAAAGCCGGACGGACCGCACGCCGTTGTCAATGCCTCGGACGGCAGCCAGTGGTATCAGATGGCCAGCGGTTCCGGAGCCGGAGCATTTTACGATGCACCCGTATTTAGCGGCAATTCCGCTGAGGCGGCACAGGTCGCAGCTGCATTCCCGGATGCGGACGGTGCAACGCTCAGAACGGTCGGAGACGGTGTCATTGAGGCATCTTCGGACGGCGGCGTGAGCAGATGGTACAACAGTGCCTATTACGATGAGCCGGATGCACCGCATTCCACAATCCAGGCGGCGAACGGCGTAGAGTGGTACGCCATGCAGCAGCACGCAGAGACGCCTCCCTTTGAGGCGGGCGACGCGGCGGATGGCTATAATCGGGCACAGTTCCAAAGCTTTATGCCGGGCTATGAACAGCCGGTCACAAGCGTGGATGGATCCAGTCGTATGGACGGGTATTTTGAGGTCCGACATGAAAACGGATCCGGCACGATGTTCTATGATACATCGCAGTATGCACCTCCCCGCGGTGACTATCAGGTATATGAAGATGTCCACGGCAGCCAGTGGTACGCAGTACACGGCGAGGCTGCAGTGGAACGCAAGCCGGTTTATGAGAACGGAAAACCGGTCTATGACGGCGAAAATGTACGCACCGTTTCTACGGAAACTGTGCGGTACAAAAGCACACCGTCCCGTTATGGTGAGCCAAAATCCCGTGATCAAACGGAGATCAAGTCGCCAAGGCGGAGACGATAAACGGCGGACAGCCGGATCGGAGCAATGGATTCGGTTCGGCTGTCTTCCTATATAAAAGAGAAAACAAGCCTGCCTTTGGCAGTTTGAATACGGAGGTGAGAGAATGGCAGAGCCGCAAAAGCAGCAAATTGGAGACGGTTCGGATAATATCGGTCAAGCGGCCGGTCAGGCGGCAAAAGCCGCTAAAAATGCCGGAAAACAAGCCGCAAAGCAGGCGGCGAAAAAAGGAGCGGAAGCTGCAGCCAATGCCGCTGCGGCAACCGTAAAGGCCGGTGTGGAGGGCGGCAAAGCCGTGGCAGAAATTGCAGCCGGTACAGCCGCCGGTGGTCCCTGGGGTGCGATCATCTCCGCCGCATGGGCGATGCGGCATACCCTGTTTAAAATTCTGGTCTGCTTGTGCCTATCGGTGATTTTCCTCATTGTTATGATCGTAGAGCTGCCCGGGATCATCATCAATAAAGCGCTCGGTATCGACGGCAATGAGCCGACGGTATCCATCACGGAGATCTATGAAAATCTCTCCGAGACGGTTTCGGATATTGTCCAGGCCGGGTACGACGCTTCGATGGCTGAGGTAGAACGCCTGATTTCAGACGGCGGCTATGACCGGGAGCTTTCGATGAATGCGCTGATCAATTATGCGCAGAGCTCGGCCGGGTACGACACCGCCTATATTTTGTCGGCATATTCCACTTCGGTGGAACAGCTCAGCAACGACCCGGAGGATATGCAAAAGAAGCTGGACGGTGTGACAGCCAACATGTTTCCCGTAACCTCGGTTGAGCGAGAAAATGAAGCGATCACGCCGGTCGCTTACTATACCTATAAGCCGGTCAAGATAACCGTGGTAACGAAAACGGTTAAGACCGGAATGATCAACGGCGTCCCGCAATACCGTTATGAAACGGCGGAAGCGACCTACTATTTGCAGGATCAGCAGTTGTCATCCGATACACAGATCGAGGTGGATGCATATTCAGCCGTCACCCTGACGCTCCCCGTATACAGCGGCGGCAATATCACCGGAACACGCAAGGCAACCTATTATCAGTACACGGGCAAGGAAACTCTTACGCCCGAAAAGAAAACCGTGAAATATCTGGAATGCACCATTCATCCCTTTGACAATACGGTGATTTCCGCGGCGTTCGGGCTGGATCTGAACGCCTATTATAACGGTCTGGAAACCACATACGGCGATGTGATCCACTCCCGTGCCTTGGCCCTGAAGAAAACGCTCTACGGAACGGCCGGAAACGGCAGTACCGTTCCGCTTACCGATGTAGAGCTGATTGCCTTCCTTGCCCGTCAGAATTGCGGCGAAACACGAAAGCACATCGTCAAAACCGGCCTGTCCCTCGTTGGGAAGGTGCCGTATTTCTGGGGCGGCAAATCAGCAGCCGGATGGAATGATGAATGGAACACGCCGAAGCTCGTTACAGCCGCCGGTTCCACAACGACCGGCACGATCCGCCCATTCGGCCTGGATTGCTCCGGCTTTTCAGACTGGACCTATAAAACGGCTGTCGGCGTCAGCTTGAACGGTGCCTCATGGAGCCAGTGGGACGAATCCTATGCCATTACCGCAGAAGAGCTTTTGCCCGGTGATCTGGGGTTCCTGATGGATGACGACGGAGGCGGATGGAATCATGTGCTTATTTTTGCCGGATACGGTGAAAACGGCGAGCGCATGTGGGTCCATTCCTCCGGTGGTGAGGGCGTGATCTTTAATACGCCGAGCTATGAGGCAGGGCTGGCGCTGCGCCGACCGAAGAATGTAGATTTCGGTGATACACCGGGAAAAAAAAGAACGGAGGAATCATGGAAGAAAAAGAATTCAATACAACCTTTGCCATTCCTGCAAACTATACCGACTCCGGAAAGATATTCGGCGGAATGCTGGAACCACGGAATGCGGTCGAGGCACTGATCCTGATATTGGCCATCGGATATCCGGAGCTGATGCTGATCCCGATGGCAACCACAATACGCATCGTTGTGATGACCGTCACGCTGATTCCAATCGGGATCCTCGCCGCTATGGGCATTGACGGCGATTCGCTGTTCCAGTATGCAGGTCACATTATCTGCTATCTGGCGCACAGAAGAAAACTGCATTTGAGAAAGGTGGGATACAAATATGACCAAAGACAGCTCCGCAAAAAGAAAAGCAGGAAAAAGAAAGCCTGAAAAGCTGAGCTTTACCCAGGATTTCATTCCGATCAAAAATCTGGAGCACGGTATTATTGAGACGACCGACGGGCGGTATATTAAAATCCTTGAAATTGAGCCCATCAACTTTATGCTGCGCTCGGAGGAAGAACAGTATGAGATCATCTGCTCGTTTGCAAGCTGGCTGAAAATTTCACCGGTGCATCTGCAGTTCAAGAGCATTACCCGCAAAGCTGACTCCGATAAGCATATAGCTATGCTCCGAAAGGAAATGGCAACCGAGGAAAGTGAGCAGTGTAAGATGCTCAGCGAGGGATATATCCGACTCATTAAGGATGTGGGAAGCCGTGAAGCGCTGACAAGGCGCTTCTTTTTGATTTTCCGGTATGAAGAATTGCGGCGTAATGAAAACAGCGACTACGGGCAGATCTGCAGCACGCTGCTGACCGCCGAGCAGAACGCCCGAGCCTACTTCATGCAGTGCGGCAACAATATCCTTCAGCCGAAGGATCCCGACGAAGCAACGGCGGAGATTTTATATATGTTTTTCAATCGCCGTTCCTGTGTGGAGGAGCCGTTTCATTCCCGTGTCGACCGCATCGTCTTAGACACGATGGCGGCGAAAAACAAGGTCATCGGGATCGATCCGGTCCCGCATATCCGTATGGCGCATTTTATTGCGCCGCGCGGGATTGACCTGACGCACCGCAATTATATCATTATGGACGGGCTCTACTACTCTTTCCTGTATATCAAAGGAAATGGATACCCGAACAAGGTCCGCGCCGGATGGATGTCCTCCCTCATCAATGCCGGCGAAGGCATTGATGTCGATGTGTTTCTGAGACGGGAAAACCGCAGCAAGACCATCGACAAGGTTGCCCAGCGCATCCGCCTGAACCGCACGAAGCTTAAAAGTATGCAGGACACCTCGACCGACTATGAGGAGCTTGCCGGTTCCATTCAGGCAGGATATTTCATCAAGCAAGGAATCGCCAATTACAACGAGGACCTTTTTTATATGTCAGTATTCGTGACCGTGTCCGCACGAACCTACGAAGAACTGATGTGGCGCAAGCAGCAGATGACCGATATGCTCAAGTCTATGGATATGTATGTCAGCGACTGCAGTTTTCAGCAGGAGGACGCCCTGCGCACGGTGATGCCGTTTCTGCAGATATCCCCGAAGCTTGAAAAGAAATCCAAGCGGAATGTGCTGACCAGCGGTGCGGCCTCTACCTATATGTTCACATCCTTCGAGATGTCGGACGATACCGGCGTGCTGCTCGGAATCAACCGCCATAACAACTCGCTGTGCATCGTCGATCTGTTTGACACGAAGAAAAATAAAAATGCCAATCTGAACCTGCTCGGCACCAGTGGTGCCGGAAAGACCTTCACCATGCAGTTACTGGCGCTGCGTATGCGTATGCGCGGCATTCAGTGCTATATCATTGCTCCTATCAAGGGACATGAGTTCCGGCGAGCATGCAACCGCATCGGCGGTCAGTTTATCAAAATTGCACCGGGCTCACCGCACTGCATCAATATTATGGAGATCCGGCACACCATCAGCCCAGAGATGGAGCTAATTGATGAGCTGGATTACAGCGAGATGGACTCCCTTCTGGCGCAGAAAATTCAGCAGCTGATGATTTTCTTCTCACTGTTGATTCCGGATATGACCAACGAAGAGGAGCAGATGCTGGATGAGGCGCTGATCCGCACCTACGGCAAGTTCGGTATCACACACGATAACGATTCGGTCTATGCGGACCGTAATGCCGTTCCGCCGAAGATGAAGACCATGCCGATCCTCGGAGATCTGCATGAGGAGCTGCAAAAGAATGAAATGACCAAGCGTATTGCGGTCATTGTCAGCCGTTTTGTTACCGGCTCGGCGCAGTCCTTCAATCAGCAGACGAATGTGGACCTGTCCAATAAGTATATCGTTCTCGACCTGTCGGAGCTGAAGGGCAAACTGCTGCCTGTGGGTATGATGATCGCCCTTGATTATGTCTGGGACAAGATCAAAAGCGACCGCACAAAAAAGAAGGCCATTATGATCGACGAGATCTGGCAACTGATCGGTGCCGGTTCCAATCGGATGGCGGCAGAGTTCTGCCTGGAAATTTTCAAGGTCATTCGAGGTTTCGGCGGGGCGGCGATTTCCGCAACGCAGGACCTGTCCGATTTCTTCGGCTTGGAGGATGGGCGCTATGGTCGGGCCATTATCAACAATTCCAAGAATAAGATCATTCTGAATTTGGAGCCGGACGAAGCGGAATTTGTCCGGGATACGCTGAAGCTTACGAAAACCGAGATACGTTCCATTACGCGCTTTGAACGCGGCGAGGCGCTGATCTGTTCCAACAACAGTAAGGTGCCTGTCATCATTAAGGCGTCCAAAGAGGAACAGGAAATGATCACGACCGACCGTGCCGAGCTGGAAGCCATTCTCAAAGAGCGGCAGCAGGAGGCGGATTAACAGTGCGCATTTTGCACGGAATACGCATTTTGGCGCAAATGAGTACAAAAAGGAGGTGGTTATCGTGCTGTTGACCGATGAACAGTATGTGGTCAAATGGCTCTCGCAATACGGAGCCTTGCCCCGTGCGCAAATCATAAAGATGCTGCAAAAGCCGCCGCAGACGGCAGAAAAGATCCTGCGGAATCTGAAAAGGCAGATGCGTATCGCAGATGTTTCCGGTGGTTATTATATCGGGCTTGACCCAATGTGCCAGCCGGATCAGCGGATGATCCTGGCAATATGGGTGCTGCTCCGATTCATTGACAAGGTGGAACCGATGGCGCATTATCCGGCGGTCTACCCGTCGCAGCTATTTTTCCTGAAAGAAAATGTCGGCTATGAGATCGTGGTGCTCTATGACGGCGAGCAGAATCTGCTGAAGCTGCTTCAGCCCCAGGAAGATATGAAATATATCGTTGTGGTGCCTCGGATCGATATGGTGAGCACTGTTCGGCTGCCGAATGCGCCGTGTCTGTTCGCCACGGTGGATTTTTGCGGTCAGGACGAACCGGAAGTTCGTTTTTACAGTGAGGAGGCGACCGAGCATGAAGGCTGAAACAACTTATATGAAGACGCTCGGCAAAGTAGAAGCCAAGCTGTCCCGCATGAAGGAACAAGCTGCTGCCGTCCGCTGGTTTTACGAAAACGGAAATCTTCCGGAGAGCTATAACCGGGCGCTTCGGCTTGAGGAACTGTCCGAGCAGACAGTCCTTCTCACCCGTGTCCTTCCGGCCTACACCGGAGCAGTCGGGGCAACAACTCAAACGGATGCGATCATATCCGATACGATTCCTGTTGAAGTTGGATTTACGGCCGAGGGATGGTTTTCCGTTCGCATTCCTGCACTGCTGCCGAAGAAAGCGTCCGGCTCAGCGGACTATATCCGATCTTATCTTTATCCGGCTATGCGGAAGTTCTTTGAGGGTAAGCCTCCGGTCCGCTTTCGGGATTGCGTACTTGCCTACCGCCATGTGTATGACAGAAGCCGACCGGAGCGGGCCATGCGGGATCACGATAATATCGAAACCAATATGGTCACGGACATTCTGGCACTGTATGTTCTGCCCGACGATCACCCGGCAGTTTGCTCGCATTACTATTGCAGCGCTGCCGGAAGCGAGGACCGCACGGAAGTCTATGTAATCCCTAAACACGACTTTCCTATGTGGATGGTCGAAGAAAAAACGCTGCCGGATAAGGGGGTGAAGCTCTATGAAGTCCGCTTTTGTTAAGGAGAAAATCTTATGTAAAAACCGCCGTTTTCCGCCCCAGAAAACTTACATAAGAAATTGGGAGTCGAAAACGCCCGGTATAGCGGCGATTTGGGGCAGATTTCACGGCGGGAATTCCGACAAAGAGAGCAGTCATGTGGTCGGAATTTCTTACAAAGCGAGGTGATGCGCCTATGCAATACTTCCGCCCGGGCAGTCAGCTCCGGCAGCTAATCACCATGCTTTCCATCGTCGGTGAATATCCGATTCGTTCACTCTACCTACTCGGCAATGAACGCGCTTACAAAGCCCTGGTTCATAAGCTCACCACACCGGAAACATTTCGCATCCCTCAGACGGAAACGGAACTGACCACACGCCTGCTTACCGTTACCGGCAAGGGTAACAGCAGATCTGTGCGCTTTTATAAGGGCGCTCTCCCTATACTGGATTGGCTTCACCCAAACGCTTACCGGTACTACATGGACGCCTTTTGGGAACACAAATTCCCTGGGAATGCCGCACACCGGGACAGAAACCACCGTGTTGCCGAAACCGTGGCTATGTGTATGTGCTCAGGTATTGAATGCCGACCGTATATGCTTCCCATTCTTCAAAACCGGATCATTACCAAACGGATTCCCGATGCGCCGTGCTTTTATCTTGCCAAAGAGCTGAAGAAGCTCGGCGAAGCGGAGATGAACAAAACTATGTTTACCCGGATGGTGGGAACAGCCTATCTCGGGCAGCGCCCATACGCCGTTTATAACACGCGCAGCGCCGTGATGAAATGGAGTGGTAAGGGCGAGTTCAAAACGCTGCACAGCGTCATTGAGATCAGCCGCCTGAATGCCGGCACCGATGCAACACCGGCCGCCATTCTGTTCGGCCAGTCTGAGAGCGTAGCGCTGAAGACACTGCTGGAGTCCGACACAACCAAACGGCCGGAGTTCCGGTTTGATGCGATCTACCGGAATCTGTATTTCATCCCAATGGATGAGCATGGCATTCGCCAGCTGCGGCTTATGACCGTACCCGAATGGAAAGAACGGCTTTTGGAGCTTCTGTTTGACCCGGATGTGCGGACCTATGACCGTGGGCTGTTTGAGTATGACGCAAAAATCGGTGATGCCTATGTGTTCTCACATCTGGACGGAGATCTCGCAAGGCTGGTTCGCTTTAAGGAAGCCGTCCAGAATCAGCGTGGAAATTATGAGGTGCTGTGTTATCCATACCAGATGGCATTCATCCGGGAGTATCTCGGAAGCCGTGTAACAATAAAAACGATTGGGTTTGATGCTGTGGAAGCAGAACTCGACCCGGAAAGGAGAAATTTATTTGAGCGATAAAAACCGCAAGATATCCATTATCATCGCTGCCATACTGGGATGCATCGGACTATTTTATCTGGGCGGTATGCTTGGCCAATTGCTCGACAACTACGCAGCGTGGATGGACAGCGGCGGCGTTTCCGGTGAAAGCACGATGAAACCGGTAAGCTGGAATCCGCTGATTTGTTTTCCGGCAGCTTTCAGTGGCAACGGGATCAAAGGCATCCTGATGATCCTGCTGATTGCCGGCGCCATCTTTGCCTATGTGAAGCTCCACGATAAGTTTGACGGGAAGCAGCATGACCCTCGCGGCTTTGCCAGAAGCAAATCCGGTATCTACGGCACGGCATCCTGGATGGACGAAAAAGAAATGAAGGAAGTTCTGGAGATATCGCCGGTTCCTGATGCCAAAGGTACGATTCTTGGCGAGTACAACGGAAAAGCCGTCTGTATGCCGGAGGACACCAGACTCAACCGCCATATTGCCATTTTCGGCGCATCCGGTACCATGAAGTCGCGTGCGATTATCCGAAATGCGCTGTTTCAGGCGCTGCGGCGCAGCGAGTCCGTAATCGTGACCGACAGCAAGGGCGAGCTTTATGCCGATACCTCGGAAATGTTCCGAAACGCGGGCTACGATGTGAAGATCTATAATCTCGTATCCCCTGAGCACAGCGACTCGTGGAACTGTATGTCAGACTTGAACGGCGACACATTGATGGCGCAGGTGCTGACCAATGTCATCATCGGCAACACCAGCTCAGGCAAGGGCGACCACTTCTGGGACAACGGCGAGGGCAATCTTTTGAAGGCGCTGATCCTGCTCATTGACCAGGATCGGACACGAAGCCCCGATATGAAGCATCTCCCCGCCGTATATCAGCTGCTCACACAAAACAGCGAACGGCAGCTGACCGCTATGTTTGACAAGCTGCCGCTTGACCATCCGGCACGGGCACCGTTTAATTTGTTTGCCCAGTCCAGTGATACAGTGCGCTCCGGCATCATACTGGGTCTGGGGACCCGCCTTCAGGTGCTTCAGAATCAGGCGGTCCAGCGAATCACGAGTCAGTCTGACATTGACCTGACGGCACCCGGCAGAAATAAGTGCATCTATTACATTGTGCTGAGCGATCAGGACGCTACGATGGCGTTCCTGTCATCGCTCTTTTTCTCATTCATGTTCATCAAACTGACTCGATATGCCGACGGTCGCCCGAACGGCCGCTGCGACGTGCCCGTTAATCTGATACTGGATGAGTTTAACAATGTGGGCCGTATTGGAGGCGCGGAAGACGGATCCGATTTTGCCAGATCTCTTTCCGTGGTACGGTCGAGAGATATCCGAGTCATGCTGGCCGTGCAGAGCCTCGGTCAGCTGCAGAATCGGTATCCCAAGAATCTATGGTCTGAGATCATAGGCAACTGTGACATCCAACTGATGCTCGGTTGTACAGACGATGTGACCGCCGAGTATATCTCAGCCCGGTCCGGTGATATGTCCGTGCAGGTCAATTCTACCATGACGGTCCGTCAGACCATCGCAGTAGCGCAGGTCATTCCCCAGTACCGTCATACTGAGGGTCAGGGACGCAGACGGCTTCTCACACCGGATGAGGTTTTACGGCTTCCCAACGAGGAACTGCTCTGCATCATACGCGGGCACAACATTTTGAAGCTGAACAAACTGGATTTCACCAGACACCCGATGGCAAAGCAGATTGTAAAGGCATCGGTATATGATTATCAGCCGGCAGCCGATACGCTTGCACCTACACCCACCCAGTCTGACACCGAACCGGTGCCGCCCAAGAAAGCGACGCGCAGAAAAAGCTTATACAGCTCGGCACAACCGCCGAGTGAATTTTAACAAATAAAGGAGGACAATCTATGCCAACCAAAAAGAAAGCAGAGCTTCCCGAGGAGATGACGACTCCTTTGGAGGCGCAGGAATCCCAGACTGAGGAGAATATCACAGCATCACCTGCCGAAGGGGCATCGGATGACACCTGTGATGCCTCGCTCTCCCAGACTGAAACAGATTCGAAGGAAGCGGAGGCCTCTTCGGCCGGAATTCCGGATGGAGCTCTCAACGAACCGGCGGAATCTCAGACCGAGGTTAAAAAGCCCCGCAGGCGCAAGAAGACAGAGCCGGAACCATCCCAGTCTGACACAGAACCTGAAAATGCACCGAATGCCAAGGAAGACGGCGTCGATGCAGCGCCAAAGCCCAAGAGAAAACGCACTTACACCAAACCGAGCGTGTCGGTACTGTCCATTGACGATCGTCCGACGGTCGAAACGGAGGCGGATAAGGCCAAAAACGACCTGCTCGACCTCATTGAGTCACAGCGAAGCGGCCGTATCCTGACCGGGACGATCCAGGGTGTGGAACAGTCGGCGGATAACCCCCGTCATGCCTTCGCAGTCCTGTATCACGGTGAGTTCAAAGTCATCATTCCTGCCGCTGAGGCAGTCGAACCGCCCGAGGACTATCGTGGACGAGATCCGGATGAGGTACTTCATTACATGCTGACTAAGCGCCTCGGCGCCGAAGTCGACTATATTGTCAAAGGCATCGATCCCAAATCCGGTATTGCAGCGGCGAGCCGCCTTGAGGCTATGCGTGCCCGAAGAAAAGAAATGTATTTTGGCACAGACCGGGACGGCAACAACCGCATCTATGCCGGTGTTTGCGCAGAAGCCAGAGTTGTCTCTGCCATCCGTGCAGGAATCTTTATCGACCTGTTCGGTGTGGAGAGCTACATTTCCCTCAAGGAACTGAGCTACCAACGCTGGATGGACGCAGCGGCTCACTTCCAGCCCGGACAGCGCATCCTCGTCAAAGTATTGGATGTAGATCGCAGTGACCGTGACCATGTTAGGGTTTCCGCCTCCGTGAAACAGGCGGGAGAAAACCCGTATGAGAAAGCCCTTCGCAGATACTCTGTTGGCAACCGTTATGTCGGTACTGTCAGTATGGTGGATGTGAACGGCGTATTTGTGGCGCTGGACGGCGGCATCGACTGCCTGTGCAGTTATCCCAAACGGGGACGCCCGCCGAGAGGCGCCAGAGTCACCGTCCGGATCCTCGGGATCAATCACGAGACCAACCGGATCTGGGGCGCCATTACCCACATTGCCATGCCGCATTGAGAAAAGAAAGGAGATTCTATGCTACATTGTGATCTGAGTCAGAAAGAACAGCATCGCAGGAAAGAGATCGCCGAGCATACCCGTCAGATGCTTCTGACAGAGCTGCCGATCGACAGTCAGGATGAAACTTCGATCATGGGTCGGTATCGGGATTATTACCTGCAGATCTCTTTTTCCGAGCTGCACCCACTGATGGTGATTTGTCTCGCCAAGGCGCTTACCCATCCGGGTACCGCAAAACAGTGCCGGATCGCAAACGATCTGAATCTGAGAAGCGTGCTCGGAAGTCATGCGATCAACGACGAAGTCGGCTGCTATTCCTACCGTGCCACACACTGGCTGGATACCGAGTTGGATGCCAAGCGATTTTACGAAATCCTCGACCGGTGCGTCGACGAAGCGGACCGCGGCTTTTATAAGCTTGCGTGCTGAGTTGTAAAATCCCAGACTCGTCCGTGTAATGATGGTAAAAACACGAACCGGGAGTATGCATCATGAAAAAGCTTTTGATTTTATCCTGCGCATTGGCATTCTGCCTGACACTTGCCGCCTGTCATACCACAGACTCGGCTGATAGTTCCGTACCTTCTGGGATCCCGGGCTCAGCAATTGCCAATGAGTCCTCTGCTCACCAGACTGAATCGGAGAGTTCCCTGGAGGAGAGCCAGACATCTCAGGATACGACCGTCACATCAGACCCAACCGAAAGTGAGACGACAGCCCCTGCCAAGCCGGCGGATCCCATGTCGACTACCGAACCGGAAAGCGAGAAGGCCCCTGAGTCTACGACTCCCCCTCAGACCGAGCCGGAACCAAAGCCTACGGAACCGCCTTCGGAATCCGCGAAAGCGTATGCCGGGGCCGAGGACACACGGGCGGTTGCTGATAAGGTGCTGGAGTACATCAACAGCTTCCGCACATCTTCCGCAGTCAAACTGCCGGGTCTTACGAGCTATGCTGAGTATCGAAGCCGACAACTCATCCGCAATTTTGCCCATGATACAAATGATGAGCGTGCAGCGGCGACAGCGCTTCAGTATGGCGAGTATGTGGATCCGAGCGCCTACGGCGGCAGCGGTGAACCGTATTACCGTGCCAATGCCGGTGAAGCGATTGCAAAGGCAGGCTATGTAGGTACGGTGGACGAAGTTGCCTATCGGCTTGCGACATTGGTCAGAAACAGTGCGGAGCACTGGTGCTATATCGGCTCGGCCGAGTATGGCTATATTGCTGTCGGCGTGACCTATGAAAGCGGCATGTGGTATTGCGACATTGCAGTTGCTGCCGAAAACACGGACAATCTTTAAGGACCATCAAGGAATTGCAGCCTCACCAAAAAGCGGTGAGGCTCTTTTCATACCCAAATCAAGAAAGGAAGATACCAAGATGAACAAGAAATTCACCTCACGCATTCTGTCAATGCTTTTGGCAATGCTGATGCTCGTCTCGATGTTGCCGACGAGCGTTTTTGCGGCGCCGGCATCTGACATTCCGGCAGAGATGCTGGACAATGTGTTCCTCGATGCACTGGAATACACCGGCTATAAGGTGCAGAACCAAAAAGATGACGGAACAATTTTCAAAAAGTACAGCAGCGGCGCAACCGCCTATCTCTCGAATATCTCTTACGGACTGAATAAGTACGGCACGGAGACCGTCGCAAAAAGCGGTACGGCAACCGGGCTCGCACCGGATATTGCCGGTTTCGAGAGCAGCGGTCTTTGCTGTGCCTCCTTTGTTTCGTATGTGTACTACAACTATCTGCCCAACATTGCGGGAATTGACACCAGCAGCGCAACCCGTCCATACAATCTGCGCACCGCAACGGCATACAATGCCGCAGCGAATGCATGGGTCAGTGCCGGAACGGCACGCCGCATCAGCTTCAGCCAGAACGCGAACGGCAATAATTTCATTCCCAGCGAGGATATACCGATCGGTTCTCTCATCGTTTTCAAACACATTCCGACCGGGGACATCGCCCATGTTGCCGTGTACGCCGGTTATTACAACGGAACCCACTTTGTTTTTCATGTTGGAAACGATAGAGGGCCGGAAATCAGTTCTATCGTCGGCATGTCCAAGGGCAGTTACCCGGAAGCCGTCGTGCAGGTTGTTACTCCGGAATTCGTAGAGGCGGCCGGCAAAATCGAAGTTTATAAAAAGGATCCGAAGGGCGCAGCACTGAGCGGCGCCTATTTCATTGCCACCAACACCTCAACCGGAACAGAATATGCCATCGGACCTACCGACAGCCGCGGCTACGCCTGTACCAAAGAGCGACTGCCGTTTGGCACTTACAGAATTGTGGAAACGGTATTCCCGACGGACTACACCTATTCGGGAACCAAGGAGTGGACCCGCACGGTCAGCGCTTCCAATAACGGCGTGGTGACGATTGAGGCTGTCAATGAGCTGAAAAAAGGCAATATTGAGGTCTACAAAAAATCATCCGGCACCAACGAGGCACTCAAGGACGCCATTTTCACAGTCTACGATATGTCTGGCGCAAAGGTAACAACCATCGGACCGACCAACGACCGTGGCTATGCCAAATCCGCGGATATTCCTTACGGCTCTTACCGAGTGGTCGAGACGACCTTCCCGTTTAACTATGAACCGGACGGTCAGACGGAATGGAAGGTCACCATTGATACCGCACATGGCAGCCTGGCAACGGTCAATGCTTATAACCGGCTCAAAAAGGGTCATATTGAAGTTCTGAAATCCGATGCCGAATCCGGGAAGGACCTCAGCGGAGCAGAATTTACCGTCTACGATCTCGCCGGTGAAGAAGTCGCCGTGATCGGACCTACAGACAAAAACGGCTATGCCAAGTCCGGCGAGATCATCTATGGCGATTATATTGTAAAAGAGACCAAGGTGCCGGTCAACTACCAGCCGGACGGCGATGCGCGGTGGGAGGTAACGATCGACGATAACAGTCCGCTTATCACCCTGGACATTGCCAACCTGCGCCAGTACGGTATGGTCAAAGTCCGCAAGACCGCCGAAGACGGCTTGGTGGAGGGCCTGATTTTCCGCCTGACCGGCATCTCCGAATACGGTGAGCGTGTGGATATGACCGTTGCAACCAATGCGGCCGGCACAGCTGTGTTTGAGCGTGTCCCGATTGGTACGGACTACACGCTTTCCGAAGAGAACACCCCAGAGCGATATGTGATCCCGGAGGTGCAGAACATTTCGGTCGAGTGGAATAGAGTGACCGAGCGCCGATTTGATAATATCCTCAAGAAATGGCGTGCCGATGTCCTCAAGGTCGATGCCTCTCTTCGCGGCAATAGTGAGCATGGAACCACAAAGATGCTCTCGCTCGACTCAGACAGCATTGTGGAAAAACTCGGCTATCCTTACGGGGAAACCCAGGGCGATGCCACACTCGGCGGAGCAGTTTACGGCGTTTATCGTTATGATGAACTTGTGGACACCTATGTGACGGATAAAAACGGATATTTCCTGACCGACTACTATCCCTGCGGCGAGGGTTGGAACATCCGTGAGATCACGCCATCGGAAGGCTATCTTTTGGACGAGACCGTCTACTGGCTCGGTGTGACGCCCGGACAGTATACGCTGGAGAAGAACACGGAAGAGTTGGATGTCTATGAGGACATCATCTTCGGCAGCCTGTATCTCATCAAACACATGGATGACGGCAGTACCGGTCTGGAGACGGTTGAGGCCGGAGCGGAATTTGAGGTGTATTTGAAGACTGCGGTATCTTACGAGAAAGCCAGGGATACGGAACGAGACTACCTGATTACCGACGAGCACGGATATGCCGGAACGAAGCAGCTTCCTTACGGCGTCTATACAGTCAGACAGACGAAAGGCACGGAGGGCTTTGATCTGGCAGCACCCTTCGATGTTTTTATTGATAAAGACGGATGCTGCTATCAATATCTGCTCAACAACGCCCCCTTTACCGGATATCTCAAGATCCAAAAGACGGATGCGGAATCCGGTCTGAGTATCCCATATGCAGGTGCGGCATTCCAGATTTATAACCCGGACGGTACCAGAGTTACCATGCAGTACACCTATCCGGAACTGACGGTGATCGACACCTTCTACACCAACGCGGAAGGCTATCTGATCACTCCGGAAGTGCTTCCGTTCGGGAAGGGCTACTCCATTGTGGAGGTCAAGGCTCCGTATGGCTATGTATTGAACTCCGATCCGGTCTATTTTGATGTGACCGCAGACTCGGCGACCGAGGATGGCGGCATCACATTGATTGAAGTCACCCGTTCCAACATGCCGCAGAAAGGTATCATCCGTATCTTTAAGACTGGCGAAGTGTTCTGGACGGTCACGGAAGCGGACGGGATCTATAAACCGGTCTATGCGGTCAAGAGTCTGCCCGGCGCAGTGTTTGAGATCCGTGCCGCAGAAGATATTTATACGCTTGACGGCGTCATGCATTACGCAAAGGGCGAGATCGTGGATACGATCACGACTGAGTCTGACGGCGTGGCATCGAGCAAGGAACTGTATCTCGGAAAATATGAGATCCGGGAGATCACCGCGCCGCACGGGATGGTTTTGAACGGCACAATTCAGACGGTGGAGCTGACTTACGCCGGTCAGGAGGTCGCCATTACGGAAACCGCCGGTAATCTCTATAACGAGCGTCAAAAGGTCAAAATTTCCTTGAGTAAGGTGCTGGAGCAGAACGAGCTGTTCGGCATCGGTATGAACGGCGAGCTGAAAAACATCACCTTCGGTCTGTATGCCAAGACTGACCTGGTTGCCGGTGACGGGACCGTCATTCCGGCAGGTGGGCTCATTGAGATCGTGACCTTTGATGATAACGGCATGGCGACGGTCAGTGCCGACCTACCGCTGGGCAGCTATTATCTGCAGGAACACAGTACGGACGAGCACTACATTCTGGATGACACCCATTATGAATTTGAGTTTTTCTACGGCTCGCCGGAAACCCATATGGTTGAGATTTCTGTCAACGGCGGTGATCCGATCAAAAACGACCTCAAGTACGGTATGATTTCCGGCCGCAAGGTCGATGAGGATGGACATGCGATCGCCGGTGCGATTTTTGGCCTGTTCCGCAATGATGAAAATGAGTATACGGCTGAAAATGCGTATTTAACGGCGGAAAGCGCACAGGACGGCAACTTCAAATTTGAAAAGGTGCCCTTCGGAACCTGGGTCGTTCGTGAGATCCAGCCGGCCAAGGGCTTTGTCCTCAATGAGAAGGCATATCCGGTCATAGTGTCTGAAGACGGCGATGTGGTGAGCATCCAGCTGGAGAACCGGTATATCCGTGGCAATATTGAGGGCACTAAGCTCGACGAGGACGGCAATGTGATCGCCGGTGCGGTATTCGGTTTGTTCCGTGAAGGAGAAACGGAATTTACCGAGGAAACTGCCGTGCGTGTAACCGAGTCTGACAGCAACGGTAAGTTCCGCTTTGAAGATATCCGGTACGGGAAATGGATCATCCGTGAGTTGAAGCCGGCGACCGGGTATGTGCTCAATGAAACTCCGATCGAGGTAGAAATCACCGAGGACGGCAAAACCGTTTTCATTACCGTCGAGAACAAATTCATTCGCGGCGACATCAAAGGCTACAAAGTCGACGAAGACGGAAAGTCGATTGCGGGTGCGCTGTTTGGCCTCTTTACGGAAGATGATGCGGAATTCACAGAGGAAAACGCCGTGCTGACGGCGGTGTCCGATGCAGACGGCATCTTCACCTTTAAGAATGTGCGATTTGGGAAATGGATCGTGCGCGAGTTGAAACCCGCCGAGGGCTTCGTCCTCAACGAGGCAGAGTTCCCGGTCGACATTACTACGGATGGTGCCGTAATCGAGCTCAAGGCCGAGAACCGCCATATCTATGGCGCAGTCCATACGACCAAGGTCGATAAGGATTATCCCGACCATCTGCTCACCGGCGCTGTGTTTGAGGTCTACCGTGATGTAAACGGAAATCAGCAGTTCGATCCGGATGTGGATGAACTGGTTGGTACCCTTTCGGAATGTGAACCCGGTCTGTATGAACTCGCCGAGCTGCGTTACGGCGGATACTTCCTCTACGAAAAGCAGGCGCCTGTCAATTTCATCAAGGATAACGGATATCACTATTTTGAGATCGTAACGGATGGCGAAATGGTGGAAGTTGAGAACAAAGCCGGTGTCGGCTTCATCAACGACCATATGGTCGGCAATCTGAAGATCGTGAAGACTTCCTCGGACGGCCGTGTGGAAGGCTTCAGCTTCCGTATCACGGGTGAGAATTACGACGAAGTATTCACGACCGACGCAAACGGTGAGATCTTCATTGAAAACCTACGCATCGGCAAATACACCGTGACGGAGGTTGAGGACAGCGTCAGCGCCGGTTATAAACGCCCGGATCCTTTTGAGATCGAGCTGACCGCTGATGAAACGCTGACGGTCAATGTCCACAACGATAAGGTCACGACCGATCATCCGGACAGCCCGAAGACTGGTGACGATTCTCACATGGCTCTGTGGTTATGCCTAATGCTCGCAAGCCTTTGTGTTCTGATCGGCACCATTCTTTATTCCCGCAAGAAGAAGCATCTTGCAGACTGACCAAGGAGGTAAGGCAATGAAAACAAAACTGACAAAAGGCATTCTGCTGATCCTGTCGCTGCTTTGCATTCTCTGCGTTCCGGTCACCCCGGTTTATGCGGCGCAGCAAGGCACGGACGGCAGCGAGCTGCAGGTGGTAAAAGCAGAACAACTGGAGATCCAGCTTGGCACATCATGGTCGGGCGTAGAGTTCCAGCTCAAGACGGACGCCGGGGTTTACCCCGGCACCGTCAAGGTCGGAACGGATGGCGTGCTCCGCCTTGAGATCGGCGGCAGCTCCCAGTACATTCTGACCTGTATAAATTCCTCAACTTCGATTCCGGAACCGGAGGATACGGCAAACTCAACAGCCCAGACGCAAGCTCCTGCCACAACAGAGCAAAACCCTGAGTCAAATGAGAAAGCCGTATCCGGCATTCCGACGCTGCATATCATCCTCTTTGCAGGCGGTATGGTCATTGCAATCGGCACGCTGATCGTCATGCAGATTCTCAAGAAAAAGCGTGAAAATGAGGCGCCAGATGACGAAGAAGACGAGGAATAATCCCCCAGACTGAGTCTGACAGAGAAAAGCGGAAAAGTTGCGATATTTTTCGCAAAATTCGGCGTGAAAACGCTGATAAACCTTGACTTTTCGGCACTTCTCTGCTATACTATAGGCGTGGCAGGAGCTTGCGTTCAGGCTCTCGATACGTCTATGGTATGGCGTCAGACTTCGTCTCGGGAAGAGGCAAGGAATCGTTACGGATTTGCGCACTGAGCAAGTCCACAATAACGCAGGCAATTGAATATGATAGCCGGAAGGCTGCTTGAATCCATACAGTGATCATTTGTGCTGTATGTTTTAACGCAGTTCTTCCGGCTTTTTGTTTTTCTCGGAGGTAATATTGAACTATGAATAAAAAGAAGAAAAGAAAGGGGTTTGACCGGGGCGGGATGCGGTGCCCCTACTGCGGCAGTCCTGTTGTGTACAGAAGTGCAGATGGGATCTACCGCGACAATTCCAGAGGGACCATGCTTTATGTGTGTTCCCGCTATCCCGAATGCGACTCGTATGTCCGCGTCCATGCCGGCACGAATATTCCGGTCGGCAGTATGGCCAATCACGAGCTGCGTACATTGCGCCGCACAGCGCACCATTATTTTGACCAGCTTTATGAATCCGGTTATATGAGTAAGCAGGATGCATACCAGTGGCTGGCCGACCTGATTATGGCGCCGCTTTCCGAAGCTCACATTGGGTATCTTGGCGAGTATTACTGTAAACAGGTGATCGAAGAAAGCAGAAAGCTCTTAGAACGGCAGAAAGCCAAAACGCGGGGGCGATATTATGCACAGAAAGGAGGCGCACTGGCGTCATGACCCTGACAGCAGAACAGCAGAAGAAAGTAGAACAGAATATCCGGCTGGTCCAGAAAGTGATCAACGATAAGGTCCACGGTCCATATCAGTTGGGCATCTATACATATGATGATATTTTTCAAATCGGCTGCATCGGACTTTGTAAGGCGGTAGCGACAGATAGAGGCGGTACTTTTTCGACTTATGCCTACCGCTTGATTTGGAATGAGATCTGTGACGCATTGGTTTATGCCACCCGGCGTCAAACCCGTGAGATTCCGAGCGACTTAGCTCCGCTCGTGCAGGATGAATCCGAAATGGATACGGAGGTGCTGACGCAGCGAATAGATGTCCAGAATGCGCTGGAGCGGGCAAAGGAAAACGCTTCCCCCTGCGTTGTGAAGGGTATTGCTGCCATGCAGAAGATGGCCGCTGGCGCAACGAGCCGGGAAATCGGGGATTCTTTGGGCGTCTCTGCAAAACTGGTTTGTGCTTGGGTATCCAAGGCACGGGCATACCTTCGGAGCCGTCCAGATATCCGGGCGCTGGCCGGACAATAACACGATAAGAAAAGGCAGGGCGCCAAGAAGAAACTTGGAGCCCTGCCTTTTTCTATATTTAAGGATATGAAAAAGAAGATAAAGTCAAACCAGACGCACTGTCTGCTGCCTATCACAGCTGTGCTGATCGTACTGCTGCTATTCCGCACAGTCTTTCTATTGGGCTATGTGCCCACTGCTTCAATGGAGCCGACACTGAAAACGGGCAGCATGATATTAGGGAACCGGCTTGATCGGCGTTTTGAAGTTGGGGACATTGTCATTTTCCGTCACGACGGCCAACTGCTCGTCAAGCGCATTGCGGCAGTCGAAGGCGATACGGTTACTCATAAGGGGAGCAGTATAGCCGTTCCTGCAGGTACCTGCTATATGTTAGGTGACAATGCGGAAGATTCCTTCGATTCCCGTTACTGGGATGATCCGTTCGTGCCGGAATCGGCTATCGTTGCGAAGGTATGGCTTCCGTAGAAGTGGAGGCAGTTGGTCATCCATTGCACGATGTGGGTGGCCTTGTGATGATGGATGCCACCTTTTCCAGTCCGTGCCGTTCTATGAAGCGGTGCACCTCGAATAAGTCAGAAAAGGCAAGTGCCTCGCTGAAGTATTCCGTATAATTCTGGGTCGATTGCAGCAGAGGGTATCTCCCATTGACATTGACTGATATGTAGTATTTTTCTTTGTGAAGTCCCATCGTTTCTTATCATCCCCCCCGTAGCATGCTCCCCTATTATACATCGGAATCGGACTTTTTCAATGTGAATCTTAAAAAAGCCTGCCACCAAGGGAGACACTCTTGGTGGCAGACATTTCATCGAAACGCTATCTTCTATCCAAGCTCTGTACGTCAAGAGTTGACGACAACCAGCCCAATAGTATAATTGTTCGTATAAAGGAGAAAGGGAATAACGAAGCGGACTTTTCGTAAATTTATCCCATTTGCGAAGCAAACTCCTCTTTAACCATCTACATTATATCGGCCTTTATGTCGCTTGTCAATGCCTGAAATGCGGTTATTTAGCAAAATTCGCACACAAATCACAAATGTATACATTGATCGCACCCAATTCACCCGCATTTTTGCAGAGCCATATCGATCAAAATTAAAATGTTAGTAAAATACGCCGTCAAAAACATCGTCAAGGAGGATATCATTATGCCAAGGCGCGGAGAAAATATTTATAAACGAAAAGATGGACGCTGGGAGGGGCGGTATATCCGGGGACACTCACCTTCTGGTCGGGCCGAGTATGGTTATGTTTATGGCAGCAGTTATCGGGAATGCCGTGGCAAACGGCAAAAATGCTTGGACATCTGTCAAGAAGCACCGGCGAAAGCTTCCTCGCTCATGTTGAATCAGGCTGCGAAGCAGTTTCTTGCGGACAAACAGGCTGACTTGAAACAATCTTCTTGGACTCGGTACGCTTATATGTTGGAACACTATATTATGCCTGCTTTGGGGACAGCACTTGTTTGTCAGCTGACGGCGAATCAGATTTCCGATTTTCTTCGCCGCCTTCAAAAAAATGGCCTTTCCGGAAAAAGCGCCAGAGATGTGGGGGTATTATTGAAATCCATTCTGAAATACAGCGCCCAAAAAGCAGGCTGTTCCTGTCCGGGCCTGACCGTGGAGTTGCCAGCATATCGAAGAAAGCAGATTGACATATTCTGCCCGGATGAAATCCAGCGATTGGCACAGAAGGTTATAGTTGAGCCGACGACCACCGGGATCGCCATTTTGCTGACGCTAAACACCGGCTTACGCCTTGGAGAGCTGTGCGCCCTGCAATATAGGGATATTGACCTACAAAACGGAGTAATCCATGTCACCAAAACCGTGCAGCGTATCCGCAGCGGGGATCGCACTCGTTTGGCCGTGCTGCCGCCCAAAAGCAACAGTGCTCATCGTACCATCCCCCTGCCGCTGGACATGGCCACCCTACTGAAAAAGGTTGTTCAGTCCCATCCCGATGGAGAAAAATACCTCTTGACCGGGAAAAATGTGCCTATGGAGCCACGGACACTACAATACCAATACCAGGTCTTGCTAAAGGCGACGGGTATTCCATATCGAAATTTCCATGTGTTGCGGCACACCTATGCCTCCCGATGCGTGGAGCGTGGAGTCGATGTCAAGAGCCTGAGCGAGATGCTTGGTCATACAGATGTCCGCACGACACTCCAGGTCTATGTTCACTCGTCCTTGGAGCACAAAATGCGGGTAATTCAGAGTATTTGCTTCCTTGCACCGGTGTTGGACCCGGACTGTTCGCCGTCACCGTCTCCGTCAGATCATCCGGAAGCACCCCGATACCAGCAGCTTTTGATGACTCTATCGCAAATGGGATAAATTTACGAAAGCCCATTTTCGGAGGATTTATTGTAGCATTCCCTTAATAAACAAATTGATACTGGAAAATAGAATAATCGAGTCCGATGATGCTGCACGGCTGTTGCCCGAGCTGTAAAAGGCCAGGCGACCGCCTAAAAGGAACGGGGTGCAATTCCCCACGCGATCGGCACTGTAAGCGCAAGGATATGATCGAGGCAGCTAAGCTGCTGGGACGAAAGTCCGTCATTGCGAGAAAATCGTGAGAAGACAGATCATAAACGCAGAGAAGAAATCTCAAGGCGCAAGCCAGTAGAATTGTGTAGTTAGGACTCAAAGGCAGCGGGCGCTCTCTCCGTGGTGCTAAACAGTAAGAGTGTGCGCTGATGACCCTTTTTAGGGCTGTCGGCGTATTATTTTTACCATCACAAGGAGGTGTGCCCATGGGTAAAGTAGCAGGTGCGCAAAATTTTGACGGAGCGAATTGGTACGAGCAGCACATTGCCAAAAGAACACGGGATGCATTGGCTGAACAGGACCGCGCATTTGCGGAAAAACACGCTGGCGACAGCCTGGATCAGTTGGCTGCCTATCTCCGGCGCTGCGCCGGACATTGGGGAAAGTCCCCTGCCCCCATCGAGATCGTCGGCGGCAGTTACATCGCAGAGCGCTTTGGCGATTGGAAAGACGCGCTGAGAGCCGCTCATTTGAATCCTATATACAAAAACCCCCGCAATAGAGATTGCGGGCGCTATCAAAAAGAAAAGAGTATCCAAATTCAGCTGCATCGGGTCGAGCGTGACGCTAAACGGGCAGCACGGGCCGAGCGAGCCAAGCAGCGCAAATGCGAATGCGAAGTTGAGGAAGAGTCTCCCGTTGCAGATGTGATGCTTGATTAGAGTCTGTCAAGTCGAGGGCGGAAATCCGCCAGCTTTTCCATATGGGCAGGAGGGGCTTAGCCAGCCCCTTCCGCCCAATCCTCTTAACGAAAGCACCTTTCGCCTTGGACAGATCGGAACGCAACACCAATTATGATAGGGTGTTGCGCCTCTATATAACCTTGTTATTTTCTTATTGGATGCGAAAATGTGCTCACAGCTAAGGTAATAATGCCGGCAGGCCTTATTATAAAAAAATTTTCTGAGAGGAGATTGGAAATGCAAAAGACAGCGAAAAAGTTCCTTTCAATGCTGCTTGCGCTCATGATGGTTCTGTCCATCCTCCCCACGGCAGTCTTTGCAACGGAACAAGGCACAGTAGCTGCGCCGCTGGATAGTATTGTTCCCTATGGTGCGAATGACCAAACCACAGGAACAGCGACTATCAGCGTGCAAGATCCTGTGACCTTTACTGGCTATGATACGCCCTTCGCGAATGTGCCCTACTACCTGGTCACCGTTCCCGCAGGCACCACCTATGTAAAGGCCACATACAAAGACGCTGCCATACTGACCAATGCCACAACTGGTGAAGCATCCGGCTACTACGCCGATGTGCAGCAGTGGACTGGCGGCGGTGTAGAAATGGCCTATACGGAGAGCGATGGGGCTATCACCATCACGATCCCCATGAACTACTCCCGTACCGCCGAGGATGGGACTGCGGTCCAAAAGAGCTTTGTGCTGGGTGCAGACGGCAGCGGCAATGCCTTTGCGCCGGAGTATGACAGCAGCGCCAGCTATGCGCCCGTTCACTTCCTCGCTTTCGAGTATGCGAGCAAGTCAGCCCCCACGGTCGCTCCCGGTGCGATCACCACAGCCCATGTGACCCTGGGCAATGCCTGGACGCTGGATGTGGCCGAGATGTTCACGGATGCCGATGGCGATGTGCTGGACTACACGGCAGCCGTTAGCGGTGTCGAGCAGGAACTGGACGGCTCTCTTCTGAGCTATACTCCTACTGCGGCCGGTTCTTATACCGTCACGCTTACCGCCACCGATGACAGCGGCACCGCTACCCACACCATCGCTCTGACCGCCACGCAGGGCACGCAGGTCCCGCGGCTGAAGAGCGGCGTACCTGTCACCGCAAGAGCTACAGTGGCCGAGGGCTATGCTTACAACCTGTCCGATCTGCAGGCTGGCAACATCTTTGAGAATCCGGATGGTTCTTCCCTGAGCTACACCGACTACTATTATATGAGGACGGTCGGCAACGAGACGACCGGCCCGTACTATTTCTCCACGGCTCTGTTCGGCGCGACAACTATCCAGATCACGGAGAATACTGCCGGTACATATATCTATGAGTTCCATGCAAAGAACTCCCACGGCAACTCCGCCGATACCTGGACCCTAACTTTGAAGGTTGACAATGCCGAAAAGCAGAACTACACCTTCCATGTTGGCCAGGACATGAACGGCTCCGCTGCCGTACACAACCCGATCATCAAGCTCTATAGAACAGTAAAGCTGGATGACAATGGTGCAGACATCATTGGTTATGGGAGTGATGGTACCCCCCTCTACCATGACGAAAACGATGCAGTTAAAACCGTAAAATTCTGGGATGCGGGCTTTAATGCCGAGACAGACGCGACATCCGGCACGGCAACTGACAACTATAAGGATTTCTATGCTGCCTTGATCCCCGGCAGATACTCCTTCCGTGCATATGGATACAACTCAGAAAACGGTAAATATGACATTTACCTTGGCGGCCACAGCCTGACGCTGCCCACCGAGGCGAATGTGGATGGCGGCACTGGCGGCGGCACGGAGATCTACCTGCGCTTGCACTCCATCTACACGACATCCAAAAAGACCGACGGCACCTACTTTGGCAAAGATGACTATACGGCCCGTGTGGTCATGCCCATCATGGGCGGTGAGGTACAGCACGGAGATTCCTATGTTTCCGGCGGCTATACCTACTACCCCTTCATGATGTATTCCGCCGGCAATGCAGCCCTGTGGAATGCCTATGTGGAGCCCGCTGACAAGGCCAATTATATCTTCACACAGTCGATCAACAACACGACTGCTGCGGGATATACCCCTGTCACCAAGAGCCTGTCCATCTCTCAGGCGGTGACACTGACTGTGACAGTTCCCGACTACGCAGATTTCACGCTCTACTTCCAGTATAATAACTTCAACACGAAGGCCATCGAGCCGACTGGAGCGGCTACAACTGACGCTGCTGCCGGCACAAAGACCCTGCAGTACAAGGTCAGCAAGAACAATTCCAACTACACCTGGCGTCTGGAAGACAATCGCTCCGGTGTAACGAATTATGTGACCAAGGCCGGCTGGCTGAAGAGCGGCACTACCGACTTTGCAAAGGCCTTCACCTTCGAGAGCGGGGATTCTACGGACAAGTATTCCCACAGCTTCGAAGACCTTGGCACCATTACCAAGACCCGTGACGAAGCGGAGATCCAGACATATTTGTCCCCCACCGGGTACAAGTACCTGGATGGTACGAAAAACCCGCTTACGCAGCGCGTCCGAGCCTATCGCCTGTGGCAGATCATTGACAGCGATGCCATGAACATCATGATTGAGCCGGAGTTCCACTTCAATGTGATCGACGGCACGGCTACGATCACCACTGCCACCGACAGCAAGGGCAACGACCTCGGCGGCAATGCCAAGGGCAACTGGGTGGATGTTACCCCCACAGGCACTGCCTTCGTTGCCGTGAATTATGAGGCCCTGGATGTTTACACATCCGCCGACGCTCATGGCACCCACGGCGGCTTCTATCCGGCCAACGATCCTGCGCGCACCAGTGTTTTTGTGGTGAGCAGCACGGAAGGCGGTACCGCAACGGCCAATATCGCCTATAATTCCAACGGCTTGAGCTCTTCTCGCCCGGCGGCTTGGGATTATAACTACGACAACTGGTTCTATCTGAGCACCGACACCGCCCCCACCCTGGACTTCACGGTGTCGAGCAATAGCGATGAATATGGTGTGTCCGATGTTCAGTATGCCGTTGTCACCACCAACAAGACCACCATGGTGAGCGAACTTTCCGATTGGTTCCCCTTGACGGCGGACTCCAACGGCAAATACCATGCAAGCCTCCTGCCCTTCCGCACTGCGGAGCTGTCCGGCGGCACTGTGGCCATCAAGATGACGGCCAACGGTAAGGTGTCCTACAGCCTGGCTCGTGTGGCTGAGGTAACTGCGCATGTTGAAAATGCCTCCAATCCCCAGGAGACCGAGATCATGCCCGGCGATAAGGTGACGCTTTCCTTCGATGGCAGCTACCGGGGTATCTACAAATACAGTGGCATTTTCAACCCCACTACCTACAACCTGTTCTATTCCATCGGCGATACGGCCTATAAGACCAATGTCGCCCAGTATCAGCAGATGGATCAGGCCAAGCTGGAGCTAACAATCCCGACGAATGTGGACTTTGGCTCCGGCAGCACCGCTAATGTTCAGCTCACCAACGGTTATACCTACGGATCCATGTACTCGGCGGCGAATCCGTTCTCCACTCTGTATAACATGACGGATACCGGCGTCGGCACCAACTTCAATGCGATTACAGTGAACTTCTGCTTGAACCGTTTCCCCGATGTGAATGTTACAGTTGTTCCGCGGTATACCTTCAAGCTGAAGCTGAATATTACCAATCCCACCACCGCCACGCCCACTGTGACGCTGACGGATGCCTCGGGCAAGGTCTATACCGCCAACAGCAGCGGTGAGTATGAGAATCTGCCCTATGGCACTTATACCTATGCGGTGTCCTGCGCCGGCTGCAATTATGCCTACGGCAGCTTCTACCTGGGCAGCGCAGACAAGGCCAATGTGTCCGGCGGTGTGCTGACCAAGACCATTCCGCTGACGGCCTCTGCCGCCGGCGCATGGGACGGCACCACCAAGACGCAGCCCACCCTTTCCGGCGGCGTGTATCAAATCGGTACCGCTGCGGAGCTGGCTTGGTTTGCCAACCAGGTCAACAGCGGCAGCAACACCATCAAGGGTGCGCTGACGGCTGATGTGGACCTGGCCTACTACAACTGGACGCCCATCGGCGGCACTACCGCCAGCACGGCCTTTAAGGGCAGCTTTGACGGCGATAATCATACCGTGAAGAACATGGGCATCTACTATAGTGCCACCACTACCTCGGCTCCGTATAAGGGACTGTTCGGCTATGTGAACGGCACCAGCAGCAGCTACGCCACCATTCAGAATCTGAAGGTGACCGGCAAGATGTACCTGACCTCCACGGCCAGCGTTGCCAACGCCTATTCCGGCGGCGTGGTGGCCTACGCCAACTATACCAACATCTCCGGCGTTGTCTCCGATGTTGACATCACCGTTACCCGTGTGAATGGCAACTGGAGCAGCGTGGGCGGTGTTGCAGGGCGGATCATGAATTCCAATGTTACCAACTGCGGCAATGAGGGCACCATCCATGGCTACCAGTATGTGGGCGGTATCACCGGCTACGCTACGGGCGCCATTACCTGCTGCTACAACGGCGGAGTGATCACCGGCAACGGCTATGTAGCCGGCATCGTTGGCATGACCACCAAGGGCGTCACCGCTTGCTACAACACCGGCAGCATCACCGGCGCCAGCAACTATGTGGCAGGTATCGTGGCCTTTGCCTCCGGTGCGTCTGCTTCTGTCAAGAACTGCTATAACCGGGCCTATGTGGAGAGCACCGGCAGCAATGTGGGCGCTGTGGTCGGCATGACCAACAACGCCTCCGCTGCGATGTCCAACCTGTACTATTTGAACTTCACCTGCGCCCAGGGTATCGGCAGTGCCAAGAGTACCGCTCAGACGGCCACGGCTAAGACCAGAGCAGAAATGACAAAGAGCAGTTTTGTCAGGGCAATGAATACCGGCTTGACTACTGCCGCATTTGTTTCCAGCCGGTATAGTCCCGCCCTAAGTTGGCAGACAAATTTGGAAAGCCTCATCACCCCTTCTGTCGGCAATATTGATATGGACCCGTTCGGCTATGTAAATGAGAGCGATGTTGAGTTGCTACGGCAGTATTTGGCTGGTAAAGCCACATTGGATGCCGATCAGCTGGCACAGGCGAATGTAGATAATATCGGTGGCGTGGATCAAAACGACCTGGATGTTTTGATGCAATATGTTGCAGGGACGATTAATGTATTCCCTGTAGATCGCGTAGAGGAGGACTAAAAAGGACACGCTATGAAAAGAATACTGGCATTATTTATGGCAGTGGTTCTTGCAGTAGGGCTTCTCCCCTCCGCCGCATTTGCGGCGGAGGGCGATAGCCCTATGGTTATTACAACCACTGATAAGACAAAAATTAATCCCGGCGAAACACTTACGATTACATATACTCTCGATCACGATTTGGAATATATGACAAGACTCGACCTTGTCCTTAGATATGACGCTACCCTCCTTAAACTCGTAAGTACGGACGTTGAAGGTAGCGTTTGGTTTACTAAGACCGGGGTAGATAGCGTGTTCACAGTAGATAATGAAAATTTTGTTAGAGTGAGACAAAATCGAAATGCCAACGAAGATACCATTAGTGCAGGTAAAATTTGCTCAATCACATTTATGGCATTAGATAGCATTAACAGCGCCCAAAAGGCTGTGTTTTATAATAGCGGCAAACCTAACTTGTACCGTTCGTCCATTAGAGTAGACGAAGAATTTTATTATGTCGAGGATACCGGGTTTGATCATGGTGCAGATGACCCTATTGCAGTGGACATTATACCGAGCGGTAGCTCCATCACCGTTCCAAAAGTTGAAACCGGCTATACTGTTTCTATGGGTGCTGACCAGCAGGTTGCTGCGGGGCAGCAGGTGCGTGTTCCTGTGACCGTCGCCTCCTCCGAGAAAAACATCACCGGCTTCAACGCCTATGACATGACCTTTACCTACAACCCGGCAGCCTTGACCCTGAACACCAAGACCGGTGATGCCGCCAACCTGACGGTGGAGGACAATAACGGCACCGTTCGGGTCCGCCGCTACGGCGCTACTGTGCCTTTGGGCGAGGCCCTGGCCCTGGACTTCACCGCTAAGAAGGCAGGCACCAGCACCGTGACGCTGACCGCTGCCAAATTTGACCTGGATGCCAACTCCATCAACTTTGACGCCCCGCCTGCCACCATCACCGACTCCGACACCAATGTGAAGGGACTGTGGACGGTCACCCTGCCCGACGGCTTCGTCAGCGCTGCGGCAGACAAATCTACACTGGTGGAGGATGGCGCGGACTTCACCTTCAAGCCGGTGGACACCAACTATGAGTATACCCTGACTATCACCACCAACGGCAAGACCGAGGAGGTGACCGTGAAGGGCAGCAGCTACACCATTGCGAACATCACCGACAATGTGCAGGTGACCGAGAAAAGCAGGGTGGGCAAGACCTACACGGTGAAGATCGAGGGCAGCGGCGCGGACCTGGTGACGGGAGCCGCAGCCACCGCGCAGTTCCCCAATAATTACACCTTTACCGTGAAGGCCCCCGGAACGGGCTACCGGACCACCGTGGATATTTCAAACCGCGGCACTTACCTCACCAAAAACAAGTTTACCACGGAGCGGCTGGTAAATGGTGACGATGTCTACACGATACTGGGCGATAGCCTGGCCGGTGACGAAAACAATGTGATCACCATTACCGTGGAAAAGGTCGAGAACACGATCATAAAGAACATCATCGTGGAGGGTAACGGTTCCGAGGCATTCAGCCCGGATAACGATATGACCTTCCATTACGATGAGAATTACACCTTCCGGCTGAACCTGGACACCGCACATTATACCTATGTGATCCGCGCAAAGTATTACCGGGATAATGCTCCTGTGATGATGAATGTAATCGATAATGGTGACGGCACCTACACCGTCCTCAGCCCGCTTGCCTTTGACCTGCATATTGTCATCGAAAAGTTTGCCAAGGCGCTGGACCCCAATGCGGTGGATGTGTCCAAATATTTGGAACTGGACAACAAGACCATATTCATCGTAAGCGTGTATGGCACGCTGCAAAACAAAAATGCTGACGGCACCTACAGCTATATTGCCTACACCTACGACGGCCACCTTATGTATAACACCAGCTACTATGTGGACCCCGCCAACGATAGTAAGGGTGCCAGCAGCTGGCTGGTCATGGTAGATAGGGGCGTGACCTTTACCAAGGAGGATGCTTTGGCAAAGCTGGCCTTCCAGGACTCCGACAAGGAGCAGTATGATAGCATCTCTATGACCTATTGGGGCAAGATATTAGAGAATGTCAACGGATCGCCGAGCTCTTATTGGGATGTCAACGATTCGCAGTTTGTCTATGACCTGTATAACGGTGTCTATGACAGCTTTGAAAAGGTAAGCATAAAGCAATTCCTGTTGGCAGACCAAAGCCAGGATCGCCTGTTGAATTCTGCGGATGCAGTCACTATGACCAAGAGGTATAACTGGTAACTGAGCAGCCGGGAGGGGAGGCTTTCCCCCGTTGGGGACTTCGCCCCGACCAGGCCGGGCAAAAAACGGCCCAACCGGGCGGAGAGAGAAGGAGATCAGCATGAGAAAACGCATTTTTACACTATTGGCAGCCCTGTGTCTGCTGCTGTGCCTGTTGCCCACCGCAGCCTTTGCCTCGCAGACAGGCAGCAAAACAGACGAGAGCCGCAGCTACAATTTTGACCTGTCCGTAGGCGGCGCATCTGAGGTGCGGGCCACCACCGGCGAGACCATCACCGTGACCCTGGTGCTCAAGCGCACCGACGCCCAGGAAAGCGCCGATATGTACGGTATGCAGACGGAAATCGAGTACGACGACACCTTCCTCCAGCTGGTGGACGGCAGCGTCATGACCACTCCCGGCATCCGCTGGAGCGACTTAGGCCGCCGCACCGGCGGGCCTTCTATCTGAACTTCGTGTCCTTTAAGGGCGGCGAGGCATGGGAGCCGGAGGTGGTAGTCGGCAGCTTTCAGATGAAGGTTATCGGCACGAAGGGTGTGTCGCAGCTTATCCCCACCAACACCCTGGTTTCCACCCAGGACGGCATGGCCGGATACGCCGTGAAGGATAACAGCGTGTCCGTCATCGTCACCACGGACTGCACCGTTACCTTTGAGAGCAACGGCGGCACGGAGGTCCCCTCCCAGACCGTTCAGTACGGTGAAAAGGTGAAAAAGCCCGAGGACCCCATCCGGGAGGGCTACCACCTGGAGGGCTGGTACAGAGACCTGGACCGCACCCAAAAGTGGGACTTCCACAAGGATACCGTTAAGGGCAACATGACCCTCTACGCCAATTGGGCCGAGGGTGCCGCCGCAGGAAGCGCCACCTGGTGGATTATAGGCGGTGTGGGCCTGCTGGCCCTGCTG
>ERZ780212.39-NODE-39-length-136541-cov-13.803474_pt1 | contig 136541 bp, 109 predicted proteins | sample MGYA00511364_ERZ780212 | MGnify/ENA primary metagenome ERZ780212 (study PRJEB29588, sample SAMEA2147991) | human gut metagenome | biome: human gut; feature: human-associated habitat; material: faeces | place: Denmark | collected 2008/2010 ... | reverse complement strand
GGCCGGAACATACCTGCTTGCAATGATAATATTATTTCTCAATAAATTTAAAACAGCTTCTAAATTAATGTGTAATTTTGTCGATGGTTAAGACGGTTTATAGGAATGGATATTCAGAACTTTTCTGCGCTTTTCAACACTCCGGCGAGACGTGAAGCGTTTTTGAAACTCATTAAAGACAACAAGACAAAGCACATTTTTATACAGGGACTCGAAGGTTCCTCGATAGCGCTTTTCTTTTCCAATCTTCTAGAACATAAACAGGCACACATCATCATTGCAAACGATTTGGACGAAGCCGGTTATCTGTACAACGACTTGGTGCAAATAAACGGTAACGACCACATTCTTTTATTTCCATCTGGATACAAGCGGGACATCAAATACGGGCAACCCGACCCCCCTTCCGAAATACTGAGAACCGAAGTTCTGAACCGCCTGTGTCAAAAAGGAGAGTCCCTGTTGATAGTCACTTATCCCGAAGCTATCGCCGAAAAAGTTGTCCCGGTCAATATGCTTTCCGAACAGACCCTTCACATCGACAAAAATTCGAAGTGCGACATCATCACACTATCCGACAAACTGAGAGAACGAGGGTTTGAAGAAGTGGACTATGTGTACGAACCCGGTCAGTTTGCTGTACGGGGTAGTATTCTCGACGTCTTTTCGTATACCAACGAATTGCCCTATCGTATCGATTTTTTCGGCAAAGAGGTAGAAAGCATTCGTACTTTCGAAGTGGAAACACAACTTTCCATCGGAAAATTGGAAGAAGTTTATATCGTTGCCAACGTATGCGGACAGGAAGCCTCCGGCATCTCCATACTCGATTTCATCGATAAAAACACGATTTTAATCTGTCACAATCTGTCATGGGTAATCGACAGAATTTCAACCATAGCTTCCGAATCGCTCTCCGAGCAAACCCTTATCGCCGAAGAGGGCGACCGCTATGCTATGCAAAAAATCATCGATGTAACAGCTTTTCAAAAAAAGATAACTACATTTCGAAGGATAGATTATGGAGCAAGCAGTGAAGCGAATGCGCCGGCGGTCATTCGTTTCAACTGCGCACCACAAGGTGTTTATCACAAAAATTTCGATTTAGTCAGCCAATCGTTCTCCCAATTCATCGAAAAAGGCTACACTCTTTACATACTCAGCGACAGTGAAAAACAGATAGAACGATTGCAAGCTATTTTCGAAGAACGGGGCGACTCCATCTCGTTTACACCGGTATTGAAAACCTTGCATGAGGGGTTCATCGACAACGATTTGAAAATAGGTTGTTTCACCGACCACCAGATATTCGATCGATTTCACAAATACACTTTGAAAAGCGAGCATGCGCGTTCTGGGAAACTGGCTCTTTCCTTGAAAGAGCTCAACCAGATAGAAGTCGGCGACTACATCGTGCATGTAGATCACGGTATAGGTCGTTTCGGGGGATTGATACATACCGAAATCAACGGAAAAATGCAAGAGGTCATTAAACTGACTTACCAAAACGACGATATTATTTTTGTCAGCATTCACGCCTTGCACAAATTGGCGAAATACCGGGCAAAAGAGGGAGAAGCTCCTCGTATCAACAAACTGGGAAGCGGTGCTTGGGAACGCATGAAAGAGAAGACGAAAGGCAAGATGAAAGAGATTGCCCGCGACTTGATAAAGCTCTATGCCGCCCGTAAAGAAGAAAAGGGATTCGCTTTCTCGCCCGACTCGTTCCTGCAACAAGAACTCGAAGCATCGTTCATTTACGAAGATACTCCCGACCAAATAAAATCCACAGCCGAAGTGAAAGCCGACATGGAACGCGAACGCCCTATGGACAGGCTCATCTGCGGCGACGTGGGCTTCGGGAAAACCGAAATTGCCATACGTGCGGCATTCAAAGCCACCTGCGACAACAAACAGGTCGCAGTACTCGTGCCTACCACCGTATTGGCCTTCCAGCATTACCAAACCTTCAAAGAGCGATTAAAGGAGTTCCCGGTACGTATCGAATACCTCAGCCGAGCCCGGAAAGCCTCAGAAGTAAAAGCCATTTTGAAAGACCTCGCCGACCGCAAAATAGATATTATCATAGGAACCCACAAGCTCATCGGGAAAGATGTGAAATTCAACGACCTCGGGCTTTTGATTGTCGACGAGGAACAAAAATTCGGAGTGGCCGTAAAAGAGAAACTCAAACAGATGAAAGTGAATGTCGACACCCTTACGATGTCGGCAACTCCCATACCTCGCACCTTACAATTCTCTTTAATGGGTGCACGCGATCTTTCGGTTATCTCTACCCCTCCGGCCAATCGCTATCCTATCCAAACCGAAGTACACGCTTTCAACGACGACATTATCAAAGAAGCGATTAACTTCGAAATGAGCCGAGGCGGGCAGATTTTTTTCGTCAACAACCGTATTCCCCAACTGTACGAACTCGAAAACACGATTCACCGGCTGGTTCCCGACGCACGTGTCGTGATCGGGCACGGACAAATGCCACCCGAAAAATTGGAACAGGCAATTATCGACTTCGTCAACTATGATTATGATATTTTACTAGCTACCACCATTATCGAGTCGGGAATAGATATGCCAAACACCAATACGATAATCATCAACGATGCACAAAACTTCGGATTAAGCGAACTGCATCAACTGCGGGGACGTGTAGGCCGCAGCAACCGAAAGGCTTTCTGTTACCTGCTCACTCCACCACGCCACACATTCTCGGTAGATGCTCGCCGACGATTACAAGCCATCGAAAGTTTCTCAGAATTGGGAAGCGGCATACACATCGCCATGCAGGACCTCGACATACGGGGAGCCGGTAACCTCTTAGGAGCGGAACAAAGCGGTTTCATCGCGGATTTAGGCTATGAAACTTACCAAAAAATTTTAAAGGAGGCTGTCGAAGAATTGAAAAACGATGAATTCAGCGACCTCTATTACGGAGCCGATTCGGATACGAAACCCGAAGAGTTCGTCTCGGAATGCACCATTGAGTCCGACTTGGAAATTTTATTCCCGGCAAACTACGTACCACAGGAATCCGAGCGTATCTCCCTATATCAAGAGCTCGACAACATGGAGCGTGAAACCGATATACGACAATTTTGCGAGCGCTTGGAAGACCGTTTCGGCCGCATACCCCACGAAGCTATGGAATTGATTCGGGTAGTCCGGTTAAGACGGCTGGCTAAACAATTAGGAATCGAGAAAGTAGGGTTGAAACAGGGATACATGTATCTTTACTTCGTTTCGGACGAGCATGTCGCCTATTATCAATCCGCTGCATTCGGTCGCATCTTAGGATTCTTGCAAAAAAATCCCAAACTTTGTAAATTGCGGGAAATAAGCGGTCGCCGCTCGTTAGCTATAAAGGACATCACTTCGGTGGAATCGGCGGTATCGGTTTTGGAGGAGGTGTTGCAGACACCTCCGGTTTAGCAGAAGACGGCACTTCCGTATTTTTCTCTTTCATGGTTCCCCACGGAATACCCCACAACTCATCGGGATTATGGCCGGCCGTCAATAGAGCCGAATTAATATAATCCCGCCCCGACGGATTTTGGAACGGATACAGGCCGAACCGGGGCATGATAGCAGCATAATGTTCGAAAATTTCGGCTTGTATAGATTCATAGCTTACCCAATTTTTATTAGCCGAAAAGCAATATAACTGCAAAGGTAACCCGTTATCGTTAGGATCTAACGTTCTGACCATAAGAGTCAATTGATCATTGATAAACTTATGTTGTTGTAAATAAAGAGCCATGTAAGCTCTGAAAAGCCCTAAATTCGTCTCGATCGTTCCGTTCACCAGCCCCGCGCTATTTTCGGTATTTTCTACAATTCCTTTTTGTTGTTGAGACTCTTTTTTCTCGATGAAATCGCGCAGAATATCGATTTGTTTCAAATTTTGCAATAATTCGGGGGTACAAAATTTTACCGTGTTCAGGTCGATGGTAAACGAGCGCATGATACGACGGCCACCCGAATCGGACATTCCGCGCCAGTTTTGTACCTCCCCTGAAATAAGCGAATAAGGAGGAATCGTCACTATGGTATTATCGAAATTCTGAACCTTCACCGTATTCAACGAAACATCGATAACGACTCCGTTCACGGCACCACCCGGCACGACAATCCAATCGCCGTTCCTTATCATATCGTTTTGCGAGAGTTGTACACCGGCGACAAAGCCCAATATGCTGTCTTTAAATATCAACATCAGCACTGCGGCAAATGCGCCCAGTCCGGTAATCAAAGCCATCGGCGAACGTTCTATCAAAATAGATACCGCAATAATCACCCATATCCCTATCAAAAGTCCTTTGATAATTTGTATCATTCCCTTCATCGGCCGATCCCGAAATGCGGTACGACGAGAATAGATACGCCAAAAGACCGAAATTTGCGTATTGATCGAGAAAACGAGGACTCCGAGCAGATAAATCCAGCAAACTTTTTCGATAATCCGTAATAGTTCGGGAGTTCCGTGAAAAGCAAATGGCAACAGAGATAAAATCACCAACGGCGGGATAACATGCGTTATATGGGTAAAGACTTTGGCTTCGACCAACCCTTTCAACAGATCCCCTCCTTTATATTTTATAATCCGATGAATCACATAAATAACAATCATTCTCAAAATCCTTGCAACCACAATAGCGATCACAAAAACAAGAATACCATACACAATTCTATCCCAAACCGGCGAAGACTCTCCCGTTATTCTATGCAATAAAGAAGATACCCATTCCATGAGCCGGTCGGCTACTTCATAAGCTTTATTCATCAAATATCTTTTTTGTTAAAACGTTTTCATACCCCAGAGAGTTCACTACCGATCAGAGATCGGGCAACCATATCCTTCGCTTAAATAAGTCTCAAACAAAAAAAAGAAAACTAATATATGCAACTATTGAACCGCCACTTTCGTTCCATTAACAATATACATTCCTGCTGGAACCGTTATTTCTGAATTTCCACCCGAAACTCTGACCATACGAATCAACTGCCCGGTAAACGAATATATATAAATATCCATATCCTTTGGAACAGAAACATAGATAGCTCCCGATCCTCCATAAACGACAAGGCCGTCGACAATTCCCGACTGAACACCCGATGGAGTTTTAATATAAGGTTGTGACTCGTTTCCATAAGAATCAATAGCCGTTATAGCATACACATATCCCGATTGAGTATAAGAAGAAACATCTATACTTTTTTCCCATGTAATTCGCTTCAAATAAGCCGATGTTTCATAGGTTTGAGGATTATTAGCCACGCGACTGGGTACGAAATACACGGCATAACGTATCGTTTCATCTGCATCTGCCGACCAGCTCAACATATTTCCCGACACCGAAATATCGGTAATATCGGGCAAATCACAGGGCGTTTTCCAGCTCATAACGGGCGTTAACGCCGGTTCGGTAAATTTATTCTCGGCGACATAGGTATCCAACCCGTAACTGAAAAACTGCGTCGTATTGAAAAAGACGTGTCCGGGAGCACCCATCAGATCGGTCGATCGGTTCATATCCACTTCAAACCCGCACTCTTCCGTACCTTTGGCTGCTGTCGCGGCGATAGAACGTTCCACCATCGACAAACCGTTATATTCGTTCTCGCTCATGCCGAGCCGACGCAATACACTTTTCATACGCTGCGGACTATTTTGGGGCATCGTAGAAATTCGCATACTCGAATAAAAGTGTCTGTCCATCGTCTTGGCCACCTTCGCCCACCACGGAACCAATGTCTTATACCCCCAAACATGAGTGTTGAAACTCGGCCAGTAACATTGTGGCGAAATATAGTCTATCGTTTTCGCTTTCAACCAAGCCACTCCATCGCAATATAGTTGGGAATAGGCACTCGTTCCTCCGCTTGTATTCAAATACTCTATACCATACGAAGCGGCGACACTACTGCTACCGCCCCATATCCCGAAAGGCCCTATACCGAATTTCACGGTCGGTTTCGTCTCCTGTATCATAGCGTAAATATCGGCGATAAGTTTGTTGCAATTCTCACGGCGCCAATCCCCCACATTTTTCCCTTCGGGTTTATATAGGTTCTGAGAATAGGCATCTTCATTTTTAGTGCCTTCGTAGGGGTAAAAGTAATCGTCGAACACAATACCGTCGACATTGTACTTGGTGACTATATCTTTGATAACCTTCACCAAATACTCGATTACCTCAGGATTCCCCGGGTCAAGAATAAAACTCGACGAATACTCCAACAGCCACTCCGGGTGATTCTTTCGTATGGGATCATCGGCTCCGTTCATATTTTTTTCACTCTCATAGCGATACGGATTGATCCATGCATGAAGTTCCATTCCCCGCTTATGCGCTTCCTCTATGGCAAACGCCAGCGGATCGTATCCCGGATCGACCCCACGTGTTCCTGTCAAAAACTTCGACCATGGCTCGTAGGCCGAATTGTACAAGGCATCCGACATAGGACGCACCTGCAACCAAACCGCATTCATACGGGCCGCCTGCATACCATCGAATATCTTAATCAGAGCGGCCTTTTGCTCTTCCGAAGTCTGGGTCGATTTGGGCCAATCGATGTTACTCACCGAGGCCAACCATGTTGCACGAAATTCACGTTTTGGAGATTCGGCCCAACACCCCCAAATAATACCGATAGTTAAAAAAAGGAAGGATAATTTTTTCATGTTATTCACAAAATATTAGTGTATTTTGCAAATATATCCCTTTAAATCGATTTTTCAAGGCCATTTTATTTAAATAAATAAAACGACACCTAAAATATATAATTATTATACAAAATCGCTAATTGAACATAATACACAGAAGTAAGAAAAGAATCGCTATCTTTGCAAGGAATCTGAAAACAGATTACGTTTAGTCGTAATCAAACGACTTTGCGTCTGTTTTCGTGCAGTATTTTGCAACAAATTATTTCGATTATAACCGAAACAATATTATATAATGAGTTTACAATGTGGCATAGTCGGCTTACCTAACGTGGGTAAATCGACTCTTTTCAATTGTCTGTCCAACGCAAAAGCGCAATCGGCAAATTTCCCGTTCTGTACCATAGAACCTAATGTAGGTGTCATTACAGTACCCGACGAACGATTAAACAAACTGGCAGAACTGGTGCATCCGCAACGAATAGTCCCCACCACTGTGGAGATTGTCGACATCGCCGGATTGGTCAAAGGAGCCAGCAAAGGCGAAGGTCTGGGAAATAAATTCTTGGCGAACATCAGGGAAACCGATGCAATCCTGCATGTATTGCGTTGCTTCGACGATGACAACATTACCCACGTGGACGGAACGGTCAACCCGGTACGCGACAAGGAAATCATCGATTTCGAGCTCCAACTGAAAGACTTAGAAACCATAGAATCACGTATTTCAAAAGTCCAAAAACAGGCTCAGACAGGAGGAGACAAAGCAGCAAAGGTTACATACGAGGTTTTAAGCCGATACAAAGAAGCACTCGAACAAGGGAAAGCTGCTCGTACCGTCACTTTCGAGACCAAAGACGAACAGAAAATAGCCCATGACCTTTTCCTGCTTACCAACAAACCGGTAATGTATGTCTGCAACGTGGACGACAACAGCGCCGTATCGGGTAACAAATACGTGGATATGGTACGCGAAGCCGTTAAAGACGAGAATGCCGAAATCCTTATCTTGGCAGCTAAAACAGAATCGGAAATCGCCGAGTTCGAAACTTACGAGGAACGACAAATGTTCCTTCAAGAAATAGGCTTGGAAGAATCGGGCGTTTCCCGTCTGATCCGAGCGGCTTACAGCTTGCTCAATCTCGAAACCTACTTCACCGCCGGACCTCAGGAAGTACGAGCATGGACCTATTTGAAAGGCAGTAAGGCTCCTCAATGTGCAGGTATTATCCATACCGATTTCGAAAAAGGTTTTATCCGAGCCGAAGTAATCAAATACGACGACTATATCGCTCTCGGTTCCGAAAACGCTTGTAAAGAGGCCGGTAAAATGTACATCGAAGGAAAAGAATATGTCGTACAAGACGGCGACATCATGCACTTCCGATTCAACGTATAATTTACACAGTCATTACCATACAAAAAAATGCGATGAAAATTCATCGCATTTTTTATATCCTCCTTCAAGAACCGTCAATGCTTTCCCGATAGATTTAAAATCTCGTCATAGCGGGATTTATTGCCCAAAATACGACAAGCCTCCTTTAAATCTTTATCGTTTTTGATCGACTCTATAATTTCGCCTTTCTGATAATAATACCGTTTCACAATCTCTATCGAAAGTAATTCGGCGATTTCATCGTGAAAAGTCTCCAAATCCCTATCCAAATCGTGATTCAAACAAGCTTCAAGCGCTTCGAACTGCTTCTGCGTGTTTTCATCGAAATATCCTTCGAATTTAGCGACCTCCTTTAAGTCGGACAATATCCGTTCACTCTGTTTGTCGTATTTGAAATCCTTCGATTTCACAAAAGCTTTGAATTCCTCGTATTCTTCGTCGGACAATTTAAAATCTTTCGGAGCCGGAATCGTATCATGCTCGGCTGCATACCGAGTCGCATAATCGAAGAAATAGAAATCTTTCATCAAATAATAGCTGATATTCCCCCGCCTTTCCATCGAAGTTTCCACATCGGGTTTTATACCGCCTCCGTCACGGACAATCCTACCGTGAGCGGTCTTGAACTCGTGGGTAAGGCTATCGGGAATACGGGCGACGCTCCCGTCGGGATTGCGATGCGAATAATCGATAGCTTGTATCAAACGTCCGCTGGGTATATAATAACGAGCGATCGTTACTTTCAACATACCGTTATAAGGCAAAGGCCGTGTGGATTGCACTAATCCTTTGCCATAAGAACGCGAACCGATAATCACAGCCCTGTCGAGGTCTTGTAAAGCTCCGGCCACGATTTCCGAAGAAGATGCAGTTCCTCCGTCGATCAGCACGGCCAAAGGCATTTTCACATCGACTGGCTCCTGAGTGGTTTTATAAATCTTATCCATCTTCTTATTTCTTCCCCGGGTAGAAAGCACCTCTACCCCCTTCGGAACAAATAAATTGACAATCTGCACGGCCTGCTCCAAAATACCACCGCCATTACTGCGCAAATCGAGTACCAACGAAGTTATCCCCCGTTTTTTCAAGTCTTGTAAAGCCCGTTTCACTTCTCCGGCCGAAGTATCGGTAAAACTACTCAAATAAATATACCCCACGCTATCGCATACCACATCGTAATAAGGTACGGCAGGCATTTGTATCTTCTTACGAGTTAACTCGAAAGAGAGCAAGTCTTTCACACCGGGACGTTCGACCGTAACTTTCAACTGCGTATTCGCAGGTCCTTTCAACCGCTCGCTCACCTTCGCACTCTTCCACCCCAACACAGTATCGTTATCGATCATCACGATTTTATCTCCGGGACGCAAACCCGCCAATTGAGCCGGCATACCCTCATACGGCTCCGAAATGTAAACGGCATTATCCCGCTCCATAATGAAAGAACCGATACCCGCATATTCTCCGGTAGTCGAAAAGAAAAAATCGTCTTTCTCTTTCTCAGGTATATACTCGGTGTAAGGATCCAGACGCGCCAACATCGCATTTACACCGTCGCCGATAGCCTTCTCGGCATTAATCGTATCGACATAAAACATATTCAATTCCTTAAAAAGAGAATTGAATATATCGAGGTTACGTGATATTTCGAAATTTTTCTCGTCAGATTTGCCTGCCCATATCGGATTTATAAATCCCGAACAAAAAGATAATACCGTTACTGTCGCAAAAGTCAACCTTATATTTTTCATTTCACTTCTTTTAATTACACGAAGATAACTAATGCCGAATATCTTCGGCAACCATAGAAGATACTTTTAACTTTATTTCAGTCCAAATCTCATCGCTCATCTTAGTACCGATTACTTTAATCACACGACCCGCCAATAAAGAACCGATAGCACCGCAAACTCCCAACGAGCAATTTTGAGAAAGACCGTAAAGAAACCCCGAAGCATATAAATCCCCGGCTCCCGTAGAATCTACTCGAACCTCTGGTGTCGCAGGGACCTCGGTAATTATACCTTCACACCCTACGAAAGAACCTTGTGCTCCACATTTTACGACAGCGATCCTACAATATTGCGACAATATCTCTATCGCCTTACGGGGCTCTTCGCCTGTATAGGCCAATGCCTCTTCCTCGTTCGCAAATAGAATATCCACATAATTCTCCACCAAATCACGGATAATCGCATAATTATCTTTTACGACATTGTAACTCGCCATATCGAAAGAAACAGACAAGCCGGCCTCTTTTGCCAATTGTACGGCTCGTAAAATCAACGAAGCGTCTTGCACCAAATACCCTTCGATATGCAGTATATCATACCCTTCGAACATTTCGGCAGAAAGCTCCTCGGCGCACAAAGTAGCCGCTGCACCCAAGAATGTACCGAAAGTCCGCTCCCCATCGGGAGTTATCATCGTCATGGCACAACCCGAAGCCTGTTCTCCTTCGATCAACAAAGTCTGCACGCCATTGCGCTCCATATCCTCCCGGAAGAAACGTCCATAAGCATCCCGACCTATTTTCCCGATGAATCCGCTCTCTATTCCCATACGGGCTACTCCCGAAACAGCATTAGCGGCCGACCCGCCTGATGCTAAGGTGGTTTCCAGCCCTTCGAAAACCGACATAATTCTCAAAAGCTTTTCTTCGTCTATAAGTTGCATACCGCCTTTCAGCAGCCCCATCTCATCGAAACACTCGTCGGAATGTAACCGTGCAAGTACATCTGTAAGAGCATTTCCCAATCCTACTATCCTCATTCTGGAAATTTTTTTTGCAAATATATTGCATAATTGGAAATAAGCCATTACTTTTGCAACGCATTTTTAACGAATGCAATCTTCTTCAGTAGCTCAGTCGGTTAGAGCATCTGACTGTTAATCAGAGGGTCGTTGGTTCAAGTCCAACCTGAAGAGCAAAATAAAAAGCTGTTTCAAGTAGATTGAAGCAGCTTTTTTCGTATGGAACATTTCAGGGAAACATGAGACAGATTCATCCGCTTAATATCCTTTGGGGTTAAAGCGATAAAGTACCGTTTGGTCCGTATCGGCGGCATATCCTATAAGCAATCCCTCCGAATCGAAACGCAGGGAACTGATTCTTTTGCCTAATAAATAACTCTCCCTACATTCACCTTGAACATCATAAACTTCTATTATATTTCCACTCTCCATTCCGTCATCCGACTTTAAACAATAGAAGAAACCATTATGAGGTGCTACGTCCAAATAATACTGCATCAGGTAATTGTAATCCTGTATATCTGCCTGATTAGTATGACTTCCCATCGCAAACAAAGGATATATACGGTAATCTTTGATGGAATAATACTCCAACCTGTCCATGTATTTATAGGCAACTATCAAAGTCGTATCGCATACGCACTGAATAAAATCGAACGGCGTATACGAATACTCTTCCGTCCGATTGGGATTTTTGAAAGAACTTTTCACCTTCCCTACTTTCAAATCCGATATATCCCATGTCGACGAAACAGCATCGTCTACTTTCATCAAATAATTATCAGAATCTATCTGTGTAATGTAAGTAAAAGGACGACACAAACCTTCTTCATCATTATACAGCGATAAACGGGAAGCTACACGGAGCGTGTCTTTATCTGTGTCAAACAAAAGTGCCTTACGCCCCATAATATCGTATAAAAGCAACCGGTTATTTCGCGCTTCACCTGCATTAAGCGTAATAAATTCATCCGGTCCTTGTCCTATTTTCCCAAAATCGAAGCGTTTCATACATTCAGGATAGCTATAAACTGAAAGAAAGCCATCCTGCATACCGGACGTAACAAAGCAAACACTGTTTCCGTTTATGCTCCATGAAAGCAAATTAAAGGGCTGGTTTATAACAAGAGAATCCACCACCTGCAAATGAACTGCCTTCGGAATATTCCGTTCTTTCCATATAATTTCAGCTTGTTTATCTCTTGTAGTACATCCCACGGCAAACAATAACAAAATAAAAAATGATAATGTGCGTAATTTCATAAATTAATTATTTAATTTCCAAAAGAAAGGTCACTTGTTTCAGGGCAACCGCATCAAAATTTTATTAGCAGCCTAACTTGCTGATAACCCAATATTATATTTTATAATATTTGACAAGATACACTAAAGACAAACGTTGATTATCAGCATATTGACATTTTGATGCGGTTGCCCTGTCACTTGTTTGTAACCTTTCTTTTCTAATCTTTCATTAATCACTACCGACAATGCCCTTCACTTGTATTAGGGGCTTTTGACACCCATACTTGACAACAATCATAGGCTCCCCCCGATTTGTTTGTAAATGCAGTATAGCCATTTTTATAGTCACAATCAGAACCTTCATTACGAGCCAATGCTTCTATAATTGGCTAACATAAGATCTGACATACCTTCATGTGAATTAACCTTAGTCTTAATCAGACTATACCCTATTGCCACAACAACAAAAGAAATAAAAATAATCTTTAACGGTTTCATGATCATAAAATATTTTTAGTTATAAAAACAAATGTACAATATTTTAATATTTATTCATCCATAAGTTGGAAGCACCTCATTTCTCCTAACAAAATCATACTAAGATTTAAATAGGTTCTAAGCTACACCTAAGAACATTTTCTCTCAATAAAGATGACTAATGACCGAATTCTTGAGTTTTTAAACTCATAAATTCAATATTATCAGATTTCTCTGTAACTTTGCAACTCATTTTTCGTTGTACAACTACAAAACAGAATGGGACTATTTATACGAAAAAGCATTGAGGCGCTTCAGATAGAGGCGGGAGAAACAGGAAACAAAACGCTGAAACGTGTGTTGGGGCCGGTTAGTCTGGTGGCTTTAGGAGTAGGCGTAATCATCGGAGCGGGATTGTTTTCCATCACCGGAACCGTGGCGGCCGCTTATACCGGACCTGCCATTACACTGTCGTTCATCATTGCAGCCATCGGTTGTTGCTTTGCCGGACTGTGTTACGCCGAATTTGCATCGATGATTCCGGTGGCAGGAAGTGCATACACCTACTCATACGCCACGATGGGCGAACTGATAGCTTGGATTATCGGGTGGGACTTGGTATTGGAATACACCGTTGCCGCCACTACCGTAAGCATCAGTTGGAGCCGTTACTTGGTGGTATTCTTACAGGGAGTGGGCATCGAACTGCCTCACGCACTGACGGCATGTCCGTGGGACGGCGGCATCATCAACATTCCGGCAATGGTAATCGTGGTGCTGATGAGCCTCATCCTGATGCGCGGAACGGCAGGGAGCTCGTTCTTCAACGGGCTGATTGTTTTCTTAAAGGTATCTGTAATCCTTATCTTTGTGATTTTGGGATGGAAATTCATCCAAGCCGAGAACTACGTGCCTTACATTCCGCAAAACACCGGACACTTGGGGGAATTTGGCTTTTCGGGTATCCTGCGCGGTGCGGCAATCGTATTCTTTGCATTCTTAGGCTTCGACGCCGTAAGTACGGCGGCACAAGAAACCAAGAATCCCAAACGGGATATGCCCATCGGCATCTTGGTTTCGCTCTTGGTATGTACGGTGTTATACATATTGTTTGCCCATGTAATGACCGGAGTGGCTCATTATACGGATTTCTCCGGGCAGGTGGGCATCGCCCCCGTAGCCGTAGCCATCGAAAAGATGGGTACTCCGGATGCTTCGGGCATCATCCAGCCGGCTTATCCGTGGCTGAACAAGGCAATCATCTTGGCTATTCTTTTCGGCTACTGCTCGGTTATCATCGTAACGCTTTTAGGACAGAGCCGCGTTTTCCTCAGCATGAGTCGCGACGGACTGCTTCCCCCATTCTTCTCACGAATCAACGAACGCTTCCGCACACCGCTACACAGCAACTGCCTCTTCATGGTGGTAGTCAGTCTGCTTGCCGGATTCGTCCCCGCTCAAGTGGCAGGCGAAATGACCAGTATCGGTACGCTGCTCGCCTTTACGCTGGTTTGTGCCGCAGTATTGGTGGTACGCAAAACGATGCCCAACGTACATCGGGCTTTCAAGACTCCGTTCGTTCCGTTAATCCCCATTTTGGGAATCCTGACCTGCTTATGTATGATGTGTTTCCTTCCTGCCGATACGTGGATACGCCTCGTGTTATGGATGCTCATCGGACTGGATATATACGCCGGCTACGGCATCAAGCACAGTAAACTTGAACCGCATCAGGCGCACCGGAAAGGAGACATGGTATTAAATATATTAGGGCTGGTACTTGCCGTATTAAGTATTATCACCGGATTATGGCATCAGCAAACCGTAGGGTGGGAAGAAGACAAGACCCTGCTTACCATCTCGTTTGTGTTTGCCTTTACCCACTGTGCATACTATATGTGGCGAATCTGGAAACACACTCAGGCACATACCTGATTTTCTTAAAAGAAGTTATAAAATAAAATTAGCAACAAAAAACGAAAATTCAACTACCGATAAGTCTTGAAAAAGCTGTTATTTTACAGCAATTTATGTTTTTATGGATAAGAAGATATTATATGTCGCCATCCGTGCAGCCATTGAAGCCGGAGCGAAAATCATGGAAGTGTACACCGATCCTAACGCGGATTTCGAAATAGAGAAAAAGGCCGACAATTCACCGCTAACAATTGCCGACCGTAAATCGCACGAGGTCATATCATCCTTCCTAAAAGAAACGCCCTACCCGATACTGAGCGAGGAGGGAAGGAAAATAGCAACCGAGGAACGGAGAAGCTGGAACGAACTGTGGGTGGTAGACCCGCTGGATGGAACCAAAGAATTTATAAAACGTAACGGAGAGTTTACCGTAAACATTGCGTACGTACGGAACGGATATCCGGAAGCGGGCGTGATTTACATTCCGGTAAAACAAGAGCTTTACTTCGGCGACTGCGAGACAGGTGCTTATAAAGTAAACGGAATTGCGCAAGCAGCCCCTGACGGAACAGTGGAAGCACTCATGGAAAAAGGTTGCCGACTGCCTTATGAAGATAAGCATGAGGGATTCGTGGTGGTGGCATCGCGCTCTCATCTTACTCCGGAAACGGAAGCATACATCGAACAGATGAAGCAGCAACATGCACAGGTAACTACCGTATCGAGTGGCAGTTCGCTGAAACTTTGTCTGGTGGCAGAAGGGAAAGCCGATGTATATCCGCGCTTTGCTCCTACGATGGAATGGGACACGGCTGCAGGACACGCCATCGTACGCGCAGCAGGAGGAGAAGTATATCAAGCAGAAGAAAAGACTCCTTTACGTTACAATAAAGAAGATTTGTTAAATCCGTGGTTCATTGTCTTGCCTAAAGAGGGCAGACGTGAATAAGACTAAATTACATCAAGATATATGAACTTTGAAATACTTTTTGTATTACTTGGATTGGCAGGAATGTTGGCTGCGCTTATCATGGATAAGATGCGTCCGGGCATTGTCTTACTATCTGTGGTTGTGCTTTTTATGGTAGCCGGCATTATTTCTCCGAAGCAAATGGTTGCCGGATTCAGTAACCGGGGCATGATAACAGTGGCATTGCTGTTTCTGGTAAGCGAAGGAGTAAGACAAAGCGGCGCACTGACTACCATCGTAAAGAAATTGTTTCCCGATAAAACCACGACGGTAACCAAAGCCCAACTGCGCGTACTGCCTATCGTGAGTGCGTTTTCGGCATTCTTAAACAATACGCCCGTGGTGGTTATCTTTGCCCCGATAATCAAGCATTGGTCTAAAAAGGTAGGACTTTCGTGTACCAAGTTCTTAATTCCGCTGTCGTATGCCACTATTTTGGGAGGGCTTTGTACGCTTATCGGAACATCGACCAATTTGGTGATTCACGGTATGATGATAGACCGGGGCTTCGAAGGATTAAAGATGTTTGATTTAGCCTATATCGGAATACCTATCACGATAGTGGGAATCCTTTTCATTATACTGACTTCGAAAAAGCTGTTGCCGGCGGAGCGTCCGGACAACTTTGAAGAAGAAGAGGCAGACGCAGCAATGGAAAGCGGACAACACATTGTAGAAGTAGTGCTTGCCTCACGGTTTCCGGGACTAAAGCGCAAACTGAAGAACTTCGACTTTAAGCGACGCTACGGCGCCGAAATCAAAGAGATACGTCAGGGAGGGCAGATTATCACGGAAAACCTCGGCGAAGTTAGACTGCAAGAAGGCGACACGCTGGTATTGCTGGCCGACGACGCTTTTACACGGGCATGGGGAGATTCGTCTGTATTCTTGATGATAACCAACGGAAAAGACATCCCTACACGCTTTGTGCCTGCATGGAAAAAATGGACGGCATTTGCGCTTCTCCTGATCATGATTATAGGAGCTACCATCGGCGAATTGCCTTTCACACAAGAACGTTTCCCCAATGTGAAGTTAGACATGTTCTTTTTCGCCTCGGTTACGGCAGTGGTAATGGCATGGCTTAAATTATTTCCGCCCAAGAAATATACGAAATACATCAGTTGGGATATCCTGATAACCATTGCCTGTGCATTTGCCATCAGCTCGGCAATGGAAGAATCGGGCTTGGCAGCACTGATTGCCGAGTTTATTAAAAACGTTTCAGGCTCTTTGGGAGCATGGGGAGCGCTTGCCCTACTCTACTTCGTTACGCTTATCATCACCGAGCTGATTACAAACAACGCGGCGGCGGCGCTGGCGTTTCCGCTGGCGTTAGAAACGGCAAGCAAATTCGGAGTAGACCCGATGCCGTTCTTCATTGCTATCTGTATCGCGGCTTCGGCAGGATTTGCCACACCCATCGGTTACCAGACCAACCTGATTGTGCAGGGAGCCGGAAATTATAAGTTTACCGACTTCATGAAAATAGGTATCCCGATGGACTTGATTGTTATGATATTGTCTATTATACTTATTCCTTTAATTTGGCCTTTCACGCCAACTGTATAAATTTATGGAACATATTTATCCGATATTTGATAAAATGCTTACCCGAGCCGACAAGGAAAACTTGTTGGGCCAGCGCGGACTGATGGTTTGGTTTACCGGCTTGAGTGGTTCGGGAAAAAGCACGATTGCCATCGCTTTGGAGCGCGAACTCCAGAAACGCGGGTTGCTGTGCCGTATTCTCGACGGTGACAACATCCGTAGCGGAATCAACAATAATTTAGGATTCTCGGAAGAAGACCGAATCGAAAACATACGCCGCATTGCGGAAGTAGGCAAACTGTTTGTCGATACAGGAATCATCACCATCGCCGCTTTTATCAGCCCGAACAATGCCTTGCGCGAAATGGCGGCAAACATCATCGGGAAGAACGATTTTATGGAAATCTATGTCAGCACGCCGCTCGAAGAGTGTGAACGGCGCGATGTCAAAGGGCTGTATGCCAAAGCAAGACGGGGGGAAATAAAAAACTTCACCGGCATCTCGGCTCCGTTTGAAGCTCCTGTTCATCCGGCACTTTCGATAGACACGTCGAAGCTGTCGGTTGAAGAATCCGTAGCAGAACTGTTGAAACTTATTTTACCTAAAATACGCATCAACGGAATACTCTGATAACCTGCATTTTATGACGCAGGATAAAACTGCGGTTTGCCCCGGAAAACACTACCGTTAGTGTTACCCGTTCCATGCGGTAGAGTTGACCATTTCTACCCATAGGACCGACCGGTTCATCCGCAAGAATTTTCAGCCCCTGAAAACAGGCTCAAAATTGCGTTATAACAAGCATTGCTATATATAAAGAAATAAAGAACAGAATAAATTCTTCATTAAAAAACAAGATATGATATGAAAGAAGAATACAGACTAAGCCACTTAAAAGAACTGGAGGCAGAATCCATCTACATCATCCGTGAGGTGGCTGCCGAATTTGAAAACCCGGTGATGCTTTACAGCATCGGCAAAGACTCCTCCGTAATGGTACGCTTGGCGGAAAAGGCCTTCGCTCCGGGAAAAGTTCCTTTCCCGCTGATGCACATCGACTCGAAGTGGAAGTTTAAAGAAATGATACAATTTCGCGACGAATATGCCAAGAAGTATGGGTGGAATCTGATTGTGGAAAGTAACATGGAGGCTTTCCGCGCCGGTGTAGGACCGTTTACGCACGGTAGCAAAGTACACACCGACTTGATGAAAACGCAAGCATTGCTTCATGCGTTAGACAAATACAAATTCGACGCCGCATTCGGAGGTGCACGCCGCGATGAAGAAAAATCGCGCGCCAAAGAACGTATCTTCTCATTCCGCAACGAGTTTCATCAATGGGACCCGAAGAATCAACGCCCGGAGCTGTGGGACATCTATAATACACGCATCCGCAAAGGAGAGAGCATTCGCGTATTCCCGCTGAGCAACTGGACGGAACTCGACATCTGGCAGTACATCCGCTTGGAGAATATCCCCATCGTCCCGCTGTATTTCGCAAAAGAACGTCCGGTGGTTAATATCGACGGACAGTTGATTATGCCCGATGATGACCGCCTGCCGGAAAAATACAAGGATAAAATAGAGATGAAGAAAATCCGTTTCCGCACATTGGGATGCTGGCCGCTGACGGGAGCCGTGGAAAGTGAAGCCGACACCATCGAAAAGATAGTAGAGGAAATGATGACTACCACCAAGAGCGAACGTACGACGCGCGTCATCGACTTTGACCAAGATGCGAGCATGGAACAAAAGAAACGTGAAGGATATTTTTAAACAAGGAAGTATGGAACATTTAGATAAAAACAAATCAGGGAATCCGATGGAAGGTGAAGAAAGAGGCACAATGTCTATCGAAGAATTTCTGAAGAAAGATGAACAGAAAGACTTGTTGCGTTTCCTCACTGCCGGTTCGGTAGACGATGGAAAATCAACCCTTATCGGGCGACTCTTATTCGACAGCAAGAAACTGTATGAAGACCAGCTCGACGCTTTGGAGCGCGACAGCAAACGGGTGGGCAACGCAGGCGAACACATTGACTATGCTTTGCTGCTCGACGGACTGAAGGCTGAACGGGAGCAAGGTATCACCATCGACGTGGCTTACCGTTATTTCTCGACCAACAACCGTAAGTTTATCATAGCCGATACTCCGGGACACGAACAATATACCCGTAACATGATTACCGGCGGCTCGACGGCAAACTTGGCAATCATCCTCGTCGACGCCCGCACGGGAGTTATCACGCAGACTCGCCGCCATACGTATCTGGTTTCTTTATTGGGAATCAAACACGTGGTATTGGCTGTCAACAAAATGGACTTGGTAGACTATTCGCAAGAGGTATTCGATAAAATCGTAGCCGAATATAAAGCCTTTGTCACCCCGTTGGGCATCCCCGACATACAGTGCATCCCGCTTTCTGCACTCGAAGGCGACAACGTGGTAGATAAATCTGAACGTACTCCGTGGTATCACGGCGTTTCGCTGCTGGAGTTCCTCGAAACGGTTCACATCGGCAACGACCATAACCTGACCGACTTCCGCTATCCGGTACAGTATGTATTGCGTCCGAATCTGGACTTCCGGGGTTTCTGCGGCAAAGTGGCTTCGGGAGTTGTACGCAAAGGTGATGAAGTGATGGCTTTGCCTTCGGGCAAGAAATCGCGGGTAAAGAGCATCGTTACTTACGACGGCGAGCTGGATTATGCTTATCCGCCCATGTCGGTTACGCTGACGCTCGAAGACGAAATCGACGTGTCACGCGGTGAGATGCTGGTACATCCGGATAACGTCCCGATGATTGGACGTAACTTCGAAGCCATGCTGGTATGGATGGACGAGGAAAAGATGGACTTGGAGAAATCGTTCTTCCTGAAGCAGACCACCAACACCAGCCGTACACGCATCGACTCCATCAAATATAAAGTGGACATCAACACAATGGAACATCTGTCTGTTGAAAACGGACGACTGGCGAAAGAAGACGTGCCGATGCAACTGAATCAGATAGCCCGCGTGGTGTTGACTTCATCTAAGGAGTTATTCTTCGACCCATATACCCAAAACAAACCTACCGGAGCGTTTATCCTTATTGACCCGATTACCAACAATACCAGTGCCGTAGGTATGATTATCAATCGTGTAGAGGATAAAGACATGCACACGACGATGGAACTTCCGGTTTTAAACTTACCTAAATTAGGCATTGCTCCCGAACATTACGAAGCAATAGAAAAGGCGGTAAAAGACTTGGAACGTCAGGGTATTGCCATCGAAGTAAAGAAATAACCACGCAACTATCATTTTTTCAACATTCAATTATCAACTTAATGGGACTACTTGAATTTAACAAACTTCCGATAAACACGTTGGTTGGGGCAGACTGGAAAACCTTTAACCAAATAACCAAAGGACGTGACATCGACCCGGCATATCGAGGTAAGTATCGGCTGACCAAAGCTGTTTGTCGCCTGCTCTCTACGCTGACGTCTCTGCAAGAGAGCCGTTATAAAAAGCTGCTTGCCGATAAACCGCTGGAACATGATCCGGTATTCATTCTGGGACATTGGCGCAGCGGAACCACTTTCATGCACAACGTATTTTCTTGTGACAAGCATTTCGGTTACAATACGACTTACCAAACGGTATTCCCCCATCTGATGATGTGGGGACAACCGTTCTTCAAGAAAAACATGAGCTGGCTGATGCCTGACAAACGCCCTACTGACAATATGGAGCTGGCGGTAGACCTCCCGCAAGAGGAAGAATTTGCCTTGTCGAACATGATGCCTTACACCTACTACAACTTTTGGTTCCTGCCTAAATACATGCAGGAGTACGCTGATAAATACTTACTCTTCAATGATATTAGCGATGAAGAACTGAAGGTGTTTGAAGAAACATTCGTCAAGCTGATAAAAATTTCGCTGTGGAATACACACGGAACGCAGTTCTTGAGCAAGAACCCTCCTCACACGGGCCGTGTGAAAGAGCTGGTAAAAATGTTCCCCAACGCGAAGTTCATCTACCTGATGCGCAATCCGTATACCGTGTTCGAGTCAACGCGCAGTTTCTTTACCAATACCATCCGGCCGTTGAAACTCGAAGACATCAGCAACGAAGAGTTGCAAGCCAACATCTTGTCGGTTTACGCCAAGCTGTATCATAAGTACGAAGCAGACAAGAAATACATTCCCGAAGGAAACCTGATAGAAGTAAAATTCGAGGATTATGAGAAAAATGCTTTCGACCTGACGAAAGAAATTTACGAGAAACTCTCTATCCCCGGATTCGCAGAAGCAGAAGCCGACATCAAAGCATACGTAGACAAGAAAAAGGGATACAAGAAAAACAAATATCAGTATAAACCCGAAACGGTGAAACTCGTGGAAGAGCATTGGTCGTTTGCCCTTGAAGATTGGGGTTACAAACTATAATCCAGACGAAACATGCTTATCACGATTATCATTCTTGCCATTTCTGCCATTTTCTTCGTCAGCGGAAAAATCCGTTCCGACTTGGTTGCCTTGTGTGCGCTTGTCGCACTCCTTCTATGCCATATCCTCACACCGGAAGAAGCACTGTCGGGTTTCTCAAGTTCGGTGGTAATCATGATGATAGGACTGTTCGTAGTAGGCGGGGCTATCTTCCAGACCGGACTGGCGAAAATAATAAGTTCGCGTATACTGAAACTCGCAGGAAAGAGCGAGACACGGCTGTTTTTGCTTGTCATCTTGGCAACTGCCGCCATCGGAGCTTTTGTGAGCAACACCGGTACGGTGGCGCTGATGCTTCCCATCGTTGTCAGCTTGGCTATGAGCGCGGGCATGAATCCCAGCCGCCTGCTGATGCCGCTTGCTTTTGCCAGCAGCATGGGCGGAATGATGACGCTAATCGGTACGCCGCCCAACTTGGTTATCCAAGATACGCTGACGGCTGCCGGTTACGAACCGCTCTCTTTCTTCTCATTCCTTCCGGTAGGTCTGGTTTGCCTGCTGGTAGGCATCATCGTGTTAATGCCTCTCAGCAAGTTGTTTTTATCCGGAAGAAAGAAACGGGAAGACGATGCAAAGTCAGGAAAATCGCTCAAGCAACTGGTCAACGAGTACGGACTGTCGCATAACCTGTTCCGCCTGTTGGTTACCGAAACTTCCAAGTTGGCAGGTTCTACGGTAATCGAACTCGACATCCGGCGCAAGTATGGGCTGAACATCTTGGAGATACGCCGAGGCGACCTTTCGCGCCACCGCTTCCTGAAAACGATTGCGCAGAAGTTAGCTTCGCCCGATGCCGTTCTTCAGGCAAACGACATCCTTTACGTTACGGGAGATTTCAACCGGGTAAAGGAGTTTGCCGATGAATACGCCGTATCAATACTCGACGGACACGCTACGGAGGAAACCAACCGCAACGAAAATTCTTTGGATTTCTACGACATCGGTATCGCCGAAATCGTATTGATGCCTACTTCACTGCTGATAAACCGCACGGTAAAGGAAATCGGTTTCCGCGACAAATATAACGTGAATGTGCTGGGGATTCGCCGTCAGCGCGATTACTTGTTACGAGACCTCGGAGACAAGCGTGTGCACAGCGGAGATGTTCTGCTTGTGCAAGGCACGTGGAACAACATTGCCCGCTTGGGACGCGACGGGACCGACTGGGTGGTATTGGGGCAGCCTCTTGCCGAAGCCGCCAAAGTAACCCTCGACTACAAGGCTCCCGTAGCCGCCGCCATCATGCTGCTGATGATAGTAATGATGGTGTTCGACTTCATCCCCGTAGCCCCCGTGACTTCGGTCATGATAGCCGGCATCCTGATGGTTTTAACCGGCTGTTTCCGGAATGTGGAAGCGGCATACAAAACCATCAACTGGGAAAGCGTGGTACTAATCGCCGCCATGCTGCCGATGTCGCTCGCGCTGGAGAAAACCGGAGCATCGGCATCCATATCCAATGCACTGGTAAGCGGTTTGGGCAGCTACGGAGCTTTCACACTCTTGGCAGGCATTTACTTTACCACCTCGCTGCTCACCATGTTCATCAGCAACACGGCTACGGCGGTGCTTCTTGCCCCGATTGCCCTCCACAGTGCAGAGCAGCTCGGCATCAATCCCGTCCCGTTCCTGTTTGCGGTAGCCGTAGGCGCAAGCATGTGTTTCGCCTCCCCGTTTTCCACACCGCCCAATGCGCTGGTCATGCCCGCCGGACAATATACATTTATGGATTACGTAAAGGTAGGGCTTCCGCTTCAAATCATCATGGGTATCGTAATGGTATTTGTGCTTCCGTTGCTCTTCCCGTTTTAAGCGAAAAAACGCTACGGGTAAGACCACTCATTTCTACCCATAGAAATGCGTTACGCTACCGCTTGCGTAAGGCAACGCTTCCGCATAAGTTTTCCGACTGTTCAAACAAAAAGGCACAAAAAAGAACGAGCTTGCAAAACATCCTGTTAATCAGGATATTTCACAAGCTCGTTTTCATTTACCAAATATAAAAGCGAGACTGCTCAGCGCCTGTCGCACATGCTATTTCCCGTAATCTTCATATAGCATCAGCAGATGAGATGCGCTCCAACTGAAATGAGATGCTTGAAGGCGTTCGCCGGTGTGCGTTCCGTAGTTCTCGTGAATCGGGGCATCGCCGGTCAAACCCTGACAGCGGTCGAACACTTGAAGCGTGTACTTGTCTGCCAAGTCGTTATAACCGTAATTGCGCAATCCTTTTATTGCCTGATAAGTCTGGTCTAACCAGATAGGTCCGCGCCAATAACCGTTCGGGTCGCACTTCGGATTGTCGGCAGCTGCCGTGGGGAAGGGAATGTAGGTAGAAAACTTCGTCGTATCGGTAAATAATACCAACGCTTTTTCCATCTGCTTTTTGGTGGCTATCTGTGTCCAGAAAGGCGTATAACCTTCACATGCAGGTTCTTCGATGAAACTTCCGTCTTTCAGGCGGCGGTCGCAGAAATAGCCAATCTTTTCGTCGAAGAAATAATCGGCCACTTTATCGCTGTAATCAGGCGCATCGAATGTGGTATCGATAAGCGCGGCAAACTTTTTAAGCAGTTTACATTCGTATGCCAGATAAGCATTCAAATCGACGCTCTCTTGATCCAAACTCCAAGCATCGTTCCCGTTTTTCAGCATTTTGGCATTATCGAAACGGATGGCGTTATCCATGCCGCTTTCCCATCCGGCTGCCTCCAGCGTACCGTCGGTCGAACCAAACTCGCACATGCCGTTCCGGTCATGGTCCCGCTTGTTATACCACCATTTATAGTAGGCAAGCAACTGCGGGTACATCTCTTTCACGAATGCCGTATCTTGATTATGGGTAAAAATTTCGTCGACAGCCCAGCACACCAAAGGCGGTTTGCTGTCGCGGGCGTTGTTTTCTGCCGGATTGGTATAGATACAGTCGATAATCATGCCGTCCGGCCACTGGTAGTCGAACATGGCACGGATGTTGTTTTTAGCCAGTTCGGGAGCAAAGCGGGCGAGTGCGGCAGAAAACCGCCAACTGTCCCATGCCCAGAAACCCATGAAATAAGTCACCGCGTGGCTGGGAATAACCCCTTCGTGTAACAGACCTCCCCGGTGAGTGCGCCAATTGGATATCAGCGTAACCACTGATTTTACTGCCACCCGGTCGTACTCATGCTTCATGTCTTTACGCAAAACTTTCTGCAAATATTCTTCCCAACGTTTGGCATTCGCCGCCAACTCCGGTTGTGGATTTTGCAACAAAGCAACACTTTTCTGTGCGCCCGACGCCAATTCTTTATCCGAGAAATAGAAAGAAACGGCCACGTTCATCTGTTGACAGTCAGCAGCAGTAGAAGCCACATAATTTTTTCCATCGCAACTTAACTCCACATCGGGCATGAAGGTAAGCTGAACCACTTCACCATTCGGATGATAAGCCGTAATGGTTTGTTCTCCCCGTTCCAGACGTACTTTACTGTTCCAGTCTTTCCCCGTAAACTTAAAGCCTTCAGCCACATTGCTTGACACCTGAAGCAAAGCGGTAGAACTATTGACAAAGTTCATGCGCTGCTCTATTTTCCGGTCGTTCGATGAAGATGCGATATATACTTCACCGGGGAAATAAGTGGCAGAATCGGGAGTCAGCGTACCGTTCCCATCGAGAAAATCAACACACACGGCAGACTGGGCAAACCAGATGCGGTTATCCAGACTGAACGGACCGCAAAAGCCGTTTACCCATTTATCTGTTTCGGGAATGGTAAATCCCATCCACGAACCGGCATCCGTAAAACACCCGGCACGGCGAACCGTGGAATCGGGAGTCAAAGCTATATTCAAGATATCTCCAAACTCATAGCGGGTACTATTAGGAGGCATCTCCTGAGCCGAACGGCTGCAAGCCAGACAGCCTGCAACCATACCCGCGATTACAAAACCTCTAATCAGTTGTTTCATCAGTGTTTATTCAATAAATAAATTAACTATTATTTTTAAGACAAGCGCGCAAAGTTCAGAACCTGTTCAAATTTTGCTCTGCCTCAGTTTGAGAATTGTTTTCGAGGATGTTTTCCCATTTTTACGAGGATGATAGCGGGCTATCTGACGAGTGAAAACGGGAAAACAGACCGGAAACAAACTCAAAAAGGGGCGGATAAAAATACTTGCGTCGGAAAATTTAAACAGGTTCTCAGAACCAAGTTTTATGTGAAAGCTCAGCCGCGTCAGTTTCTGCATTCAGCGGCTGAAGCGTAAAGCTATACTCCCATTGGCGGGGCGTAATGGTGTATTCGGGGTGTACTTGAGCTCCCCATGTATTATCACCGCCTACCCCCATCTGCAGATGGTCAATATTCAGCCAAACGATATCTTTTTTCTCAATGCTTCCACCGTGACGACGCTCTACGTTAAACGGACGATAAAGGATGTCTTCCATCGGAAAATTCCATGCACTGACGCTCAGCGGCTGCTCTCCTGTTACCAGAAGTCCCTCGCCCGAAGCATTGCGCAGAGCCACCCAGCGGACATCACACTTATTTGCGGTTTCCTGAGCGCGTACATAAGGATGATACTGTTCCCACACGCTGGCACTATACAGTCCTACGGCAGCTCCCGTCTTCCGGTCGGCATAATTCTCGTGCGGTCCTCTGCCTAACCAAGTCATTTGGTCGTATTCGGCAGGCAGAATCATACGCATACCCAAGCGGGGCATTTCCGGAAGTTGTTTTTCGCCCGGAATAAAGCGCATGGTTACACCCACTACCCCGTTCGGACGGATACGGTAAGTAACCTGCAAAGTTGATTCCTGCTCCTTCATATCATACGTGGCAACTACGGTAGCGAGCCTTTTATCTGCACTCTCTTCCAGACGAATGTCTTTCAGCACTGCGTTCTTTCCGGCATCCTGCCATGTGCGGCAGCGTTCAGCCGTGCCGTTTGCCACATCATTATCCGTCAGTCCGCGCCAGAAATTAGCCTGCAAACCTTCTTTCACCAAATTCTTTCCCTGATATTCCAATACGGTCATCTCGCCGTTCTCTGTACTGAAACCGATGCGGAAATCATTCTCTCCCGTCAGCATCAGAGCATCTTTCGTACGCCGACTTTTCAACGTGCCGTTAACCGTTTCCATCGCCGGAACAATTTTATCTACCGGAAGCTGCCATTGTTCCATTGCAGCCACATGACCAGCCGGAATCATCGGAGCCTCGTTACGGGTTACAGCCTCCAGCTTCAGGAAATATTCTTTATTGCCTGCCTGAATGGGTTGCATGGGTAAAGTAACTTCTCCCGACTGGCGGGCCGCTATCTTCGGAAAGTCCATAACTCCTCCCTGCACCGCTTTTCCGTCTGTCTCTACGGTCCACCGAAGCTGATAATCGGAAAGGTCGATAAAATCATGCCAGTTTATCACCTGAACACGATTGGGAGTAAAGGCAACCGGCTTGAAGTGAACATATTGATACACTTTCTTCACTTCCCAAATGTGTGGATGCAAGCTCCTGTCTGAAGCAATCAGTCCGTTCGAGCAAAAATTAGAATCGTTATGAACTCCTACATAGCCCATATCTCCGCCGTAAGCCCATATATCATGTCCTTTTTCATCCTTGATAGCAAAAGTCTGGTCTACCCAATCCCAAATGAAACCTCCTTGCAGTTGGTCGTACTTATAAATCAAGTCCCAATAATCCTGCAAGTTGCCGGTACTGTTACCCATTGAGTGTGCATACTCACAAAGAATCAACGGGCGGGCATCCCGCTGGTTCACGTGACGGCGCAACGCCCAAATGCGTGCATACATCGGGCAATAGATATCCGATACACTCTCATAGCCTCCGCCTTCGTATTGTACCGGACGAGTACCGTCGAACTGTTTCGTCCAATGATAAATCGTTTCAAAATTCTTGCCGTAACCGGATTCATTTCCCAATGACCATGTTACGATAGCCGTATAGTTGCGGTCGCGCTTCACCATGCGGCTCATACGCTGCATGAAAGCCCCCTCCCAATCAGGATAATTGGCAAGTGTCTCATCTTTATGGAACATCATTCCGTGACTTTCAAGGTTAGCTTCATCCACTAAATACAATCCGTATTTATCGCACAGGCTGTACCATTGGTAATGGTTGGGATAATGGCTGTTACGCACGGCATTTATGTTGAATTGCTTCATCAGCCGAATGTCTTCCACCATGCTTGCCACATCAATACTGCGCCCCTTGTAAGGATTATGCTCATGGCGATTCACTCCTTTAAACAAGACGGGAACACCGTTTATCAGTTGCTGGCCGTATTTCATCTCTACGGTTCGGAAACCAAACGGATGTGCAAAAGACTCCATCGCATTACCTTTCGCATCGAATGTATTGACTACAAGCGTATAAAGGTTGGGAGTTTCTGCATTCCACGGAAGTACATCGTTGAATAACTGCTTAATGGCAAATAACGTATCGGCTGAACCCGAAATCTTTTTCTCATTGGCAAACAATACGGAATTATCTGCATTCAATACTTTTACTTCTACACGCTGTCCTTTCCGGGGCTGATTCAGAATCACGCTCAAGTTAAAATCGCCATCCTTATAACCGTTTACCAGTTCGGAAGTCAATTTAAAATCTTTTACGCGGCTCTTCGGACGGGCGTACAGATATACATCGCGCTCTATGCCGCTGTATTTCCAATAGTCTTGTCCTTCCAGATAAGAGCCGTCACTGTAACGGAATACCTTAACCGCCAATCGGTTCGTTCCCTTTTTCAACAGCTTGGTAACATTGAAATGTGCGGGCAACCGGCTGTCTTCGCTATATCCAACCAGTTCACCGTTCAGCCAACAATAGAATGCTGACTCTACGCCTTCAAAGTCTAAAAATATATCCATTCCATCCCATCCATCGGGAGCAGCAAACTCATGTACGTATGCACCCACCGGATTATAGTCCGTAGGGACATAAGGCGGATTGGGCGGGAACGGATAGCGCGTATCGGTATAAATGGGAGCATCGAAGCCTTGAATCTCCCAACTGCCCGGTACTTCGATATCTTTCCATCCGTCTATCTTATAGTCAGACTGATAGAAATCAGCAGGACAAGCATCATTGTTTTTAGAATAAAGGAACTTCCATGTACCGTTTAACGACACGCGACGCTCGGTCTTCGTATTAACCTCAAAACGTTCTACATCGGGCAACGCCTGCTGATGAAGCGCAGCCTTTTCGCTGACAAACGGCAGGAAGTATGCCGTCATGGGTTCACGATTGATTTCATTGATGCGTGCATCCTGCCACGGCTGATTACTATCAGCCCAAGCAGACGCACAAGCAATCGTAAGAATAAATGAAGTAATGTAAAGTGTTTTTTTCATGGATAATGTTTTTTAAATCGAGCAGAAAAAAGTTACCAGAAACGGAACGCTGAAGTCTACCACAAAGCCGTGGAAAATAGATACGACAACAAACTGTTGTCCTGCATAGCGTGTAATAATGGGCAGGGTTGTATCCATCGTGGTAGCTCCTCCCGCCGATATGGGTGCCAAATTACCAAACCATCGGACTAACAGCGGAGCACACAGCAAGGTGATAATCTCGCGCATGATGTTAGAGAGCAATGCTATTGTTCCCAACTCGGCTCCCTTGTACTCGGTGATGAAGATACTCGACAGTGAGTAGTAACCGAATCCCGCTCCTACTGCCATGCAGTCTGCGGGCGTACGATGGGGAAGCAACAAGCTGACCAATGCCGCTGCCGATACCGTACCCAAGATGGTCATGACCGGTAAAAAGATCAGCCGAGGATTCAGCGAGCGGAAGTTTTTCAGCGTCTGCGGGTCGTTACCGATGCTTAACCCAACGCTAAACATCAGGGCACACAACGCATAAAAACTGATATCCGTCTTGGCGATGTCGACAGGTATTACATGGAATATCCCGCAAACGCACCCCAAAGCAAAGAATCCGACAATAATCAAACTGCCTTTCATGCCTTGCCTCCTTTCTTTTTATATAACAGATACCATAAAGCCCACGCCGCCATACAACTGCCGATAACTGCCGCTATGGTGATGGAAAATGCTTCCAAGCCCAGCGTGGCCAGTCCTTCGATAATCTGACGGTTACCTCCTACCTCTACGCCCAACAGGAAAAGCAAAATCCAAATAAGCGTGGTTATCACCCGGTGTATCCACGAAAACTGCTGTCTGCGCAACAAAAAGCCGATGCACATACCTCCTAACATCAAACTGATAACTGTAAACATAGTTCTGTTTTGTCTTTCGATAGGCAAAAATAGTTAGATTTCTTCGTTCGTCCGAACTCTTCTGTCATCTATTCTCTGAAAAGAATCAGGCAGACCAGTCATCTGCTTTTCTGCCCGATTCTTCTTAAAGAGAATCTTTTTTTAATTCACATCATTATTGGTTTGAATTTCCATTAAAGGAATAGGCAAGAACTCATCTTCCGCTATGTTAAAGTTTGTTCTTCCATCGGCTTTCATCGCTTCTTCCAATTTACCCCAACGGCGCAAATCATAAAAACGGAAGCACTCTACAGAAAATTCAACCAAACGCTCATGTTCTATCTGTGCTTTTACGGCTTCATAAGAATCGCCTTCCATAGGAGGCAATTTACCATGAACTTCTCTGATTTCGTTAATCAAGTTAATGGCTTCCGTACGTCCGGAAGCAGTTCCTTGTTCATTCAAAGCCTCAGCTTTCATCAGCATCACATTCGCATAACGCATCAACGGAATATTTGTATACGTAGATGATTGAGAATATTCTTCGTAAGTTGACGGTATGAACTTTTTAAAGCAATAACTCGTTTTCGAACCTGACGGAAAACAATCATCGTAACTGTATTCCCCGAATATCGAATTGGGAGCCGTGTAATATTCATCATTGAAAATCATAGATGCATAAACACGCGCATCGTATTGCGTATTGTTATTGGCTATTTTGCCCTCCTTCAGAAACTCATCATACATCTTTTGGCTGACACGTATCTCGTCCCAACCACCCATTGAAGGAGCTGCTACCCAATAGTGCATCACATGTTTATGATATGCCCCGTCTGAAGTAATGTTGGTAAACTGTAATTCGAAGATAGATTCTTTACAGTTTTTGTTCGTTCCGTTAAACATGCTTTCAAAGTCTTCTTCCAATGCAGCATTTTTTACGTTATTAAAAGCTGTAATGGCTTGTGCCAGATAATCATCTTTCTTATCGGTCTCTTCGTAAGCACGAGTCAGGTATGCCCATCCCAAATAAGAGTAAGCCACATCTTTCGTAACACGTCCGGTTTCGCCTGAAGGACGTGTGTCGGGAAGCAGGCCGACAGCCCGGTCTAATTCCGTACAAATAAAATCCCAGCAATCCGTACGCGGAGAGATTTCTTTATGAACCTGATCTTCACTGGTCAGATACTCATCACGGATAATAATATCTTTCCAGTTTAAAATAGTCTTAAAATGATAATATGCACGCAAAAAGACTGCCTCACCCATCAAATGGTCGTAATCTTCCTGACTCATCGCTTCACCGCTGGTCTGAACCTTATCAATGCCATAAATAACATTATTCGCGTAATTTATGCCGTTGTAATTGTTCATCCAATATTCTTTAGTTTGCGCATTTTCATTGTCATAAGTATAATCGTACAGATCTTTCATGTTGGGATAGTTGTTAATATCGTCACCTATGGAGACATCATCCCCGCGAAAAGCCTCTACCGGATATTTATGTTCACAAAATCCATATTCATCTGTTCTATTTTCCAACTGTCCGTAGACGGCAGACAAGCCGGCTTCAACATCAGTCTTATCTCTCCAATAGATATCAGTAGAAAAATTAGGAGACTCAACTGTCAGAAAATCATCACATCCCGCAAGCGAAAAAGTCAATGCGAATGATGCTATATAAAATATCTTTTTCATATTATTTTTCATTTTATCGGTATTAGAATGTTACTTGCAAACCTACTACGTAAGAACGTGTAAAGGGATAAACAAAGGAATCGATGCCTGTATTCAGGATGGAAGAAGAGAATTCAGGGTCATTACCTGAATAGCCTGTTATGGTAAACAGGTTTTCTCCGCTCACATAAATACGGCATTTTTCGATAAAGACTTTCTTCATCCAATTAGACGGGAAAGTATAGCCTAACTGCAACTGACGCAGACGCACAAAGTCGCCATCTTCAAGATAACGGGTAGATTCCCGCGTATTATTATTCGGATCGCCTAATACCGCACGAGGCATGTCAGTGTCTCTATTTTCCGGAGTCCAAGCATCCAATGTCGTTTTAAACTGGTTAGAACCGGCATCCATTCCTTCCATATAGATGCGGTTGGCATTATACAGTTTATTTCCCCACGCACTACCTAACTGGAATGAGAGGTCGAATCCTTTATATGAACCGCTGAAAGAAAGGTTTGCCTCAACTTTCGGTATTCCGGAACCACTGTATACCTTATCATCGGCATCTATCACCCCGTCACCATTCATGTCCTTAAAGCGGATGTCTCCGGCTTTTGCGTTGGGTTGTAACCGTTCACCGTCTGCATTTACATAGGCAGCAGCTTCTTCATCAGACTGGAATATACCGTCTGTCTGATAGAGGAAGAACGATGCGACAGGATATCCCTCTAAAGTTTGCGTTGCAAAATGACCGGCATCTTTCAATGCAGAACCATATAATATTTGGTTGGGGTCGGCTTTAATCATTTCATTGCTAATGGTAGAAAGGTTAAAGCCTATGTTATAATCGAAGCCGCTTACACTGTTTGCATAGTTCAGCTCCAGTTCAAAACCGCTGTTACGCATTTTACCCACATTCACGGTCGGGTTATAAATACCGGCTGAAGGAGGCATCACTTTTTCAATCAACAAATCGGTCGTTGTATTGTAATAATAGTTGATAGAACCGGTTAAATGGTTATTAAAGAAACCGAAGTCAAAACCGATATTCTTCGTGTCGGTAGTTTCCCAACGCAAATCATCGTTCACCAAATAAAGATTCGACATACCTGTCCACGGTTGTCCACCTTGTATATAACTCATCCATTGAGTATTGCTCTGGGTCATGGTGGGAGCATAGTAATACCCCAACGCATTTTCATTACCCAAGCGTCCCCAACTTGCACGGAACTTTAAGTTGCTGACAACTGTATTTTTCGGGAAAAAGTCTTCTTCGCTGATTCTCCATCCTACGGCAACAGAAGGGAACACTCCCCAACGGTTATTTTTACCGAACTTGGAAGAACCATCTGCACGAACCGTTGCCTGCAACAGATAACGGCTGTCAAATGAATAGTTTAAACGACCGAAGAAAGAAGCCCGGTTATAGTTATAAAATGTACCGCTGCCGCTAAACGTACCTCCGATACCGGCATCAATAGTTGTATTATGCGGGTCGAAAAATCCGGCAGGTTCATCATTGGCATTCTTACCTTCCACACTAACCGAACTATCGTCATTGCGATAAGCAATAATCGAACTACCCACCATAGCCGTTACAGAATGTTTATCGAAATCTTTCATAAACGTCAGCACATTCTCTAACGTATGAGAGTAAAAATATGAATTCGATTCGGAATTATATGGGAATTTAACAGCACCCTGAACATTCGAAGTATAAGCCTCTGTATGAGATCTCGTTACCGAATAATATCCATTATATTGGTCGTTTTAAAAGTCAGCCACGGGGCAAAGTGCATAGCCAGACCAATGTTACCCGTAATGTCATACCCGTTGGTTTTAGATTGATTGAAATGATGGTCCGCCATCACGTTATTGTAGGTCGGGAAAGTATAAGTTTCATCCCCCACTGTCATTTGGGTCAATCCATAGCCTGAAGGTTGACTTTCATCATACACGGGCACAAGCGAACTGATAGAATACATTTGTCTCAATGAATATTGAGGCTGTTCATTCTGAGTAGCCTTAAAGTTCAATGTCGCATCAAAATCAAAAATATATTTCGACATATTTACTTTCAAGCGTGCATTATCCTGCTTGTAATTATTTCCGAGGAAAATACCTTCTTCGTCAGAGTGACCGTACGATAATGAATAGCTTGCATTCTCCGAGCCACCCGTAACATTTACATAATAGTTCTGCGACATGGCGTTACGCAACATCTGGTCTTGCCAGTCGGTATTCGCACCCGTAGGATTTTTCAGACTTCCATCTTCATTTTTAATAATGTAATTGGGCTTCGATTCTCCGGCATTTTCATACATCATATCCATTACTTTCAACCAACCGTCGGCATCGAGCATTTCATTGGTCTTTGCCGCACTGTTAAACGTAAGATACGTGTTGAATGTTACTTTCGTCTCACCTTTCTTACCGTTTTTCGTCGTTACCAGAATAACACCGTTTGCAGCAACCGAACCATAGATGGCAGCGGCAGCACCGTCTTTCAGAATTTCCATAGACTCAATATCCTGAGGGTTGATGGCATCAATATCACCCGGATAACCGTCAATAATGTAAAGCGGCTCATTATCACCCATTGTCTTGATACCACGAATCTTCACAGAAATACCGGCCCCGGCATTACCTCCTGATTTCAAGACACTCACACCTGCCACCTTACCTTGCAAAGCTTCTGTGGCGCTCGTTGTGGCACGTTTTAGCAAATCGTCTGATTTAACCGATGAAATCGCTCCGGTCATGTCGCTTTTCTTCATCGTACCATAACCTACCACAATAACCTCGTCCAGTACTTCCGCATCTTCTTTCAAGGTTACTTTAAATACGGTCTGATTGTTTACCGGGATTTCTTGAGTCTGGAAACCTACATAAGAAATCTGCAAAGTTCCGTTGGCAGATACAGACAGTTCAAAGTTACCGTCGATGTCTGTAATCACACCGTTGGTAGTTCCTTTTTCTAATACACTTGCTCCGATAATTGACATGCCGGTAGCGTCAACTACGGTTCCTCTTACCTTGATGGTTTGGGAGAACCCCAATACCGGAAACATAAAAGCAAACAGCAATGCCCATTGCCATGCTTTAAAATTACTTCTTTTATTTTCCATAAGCCTTTTAAGGTTGATTGACACTAAAAATTGATAACTTCTGTTGCAAACCTAACAGTATTTTTTTCTGAGCGGGAAATAAAAGGATTGATTTCTTGTCTACAAAAGCCTGAAGGAAGGTGGTATTTTATCTACAACAAAAACAATAACTCACTATTAATCAGCAACAAATTATTGTTAACATATCTACAATGGGCAATATTCAGCAAACCACAGTTAAATCAATACTTATCCGAAATATATACCAACGGACATTAACCGAATATCATAAAAATGAACTGATTTAAACTTTCCCGCGTGTCAGACAGAGCAAGAATTTTCTGCCGTTATATCCTCCAAAAACGCTACCGTTAGTGTTGGTCATTTCTATGGGAAGAGTTGCCCGGTTCTACCCATAGTGTTACCCGGTTCTATGGGTAGCGTTTTTCCGGGCTTCTTACCGAGCCGGACCAAGTTGAAATAAGCTATTCCGATGAATCGAACAAGAGGAAAAAAGAAGATAGAAAAAAACCGGACTTCCATCGGCTTGATTTTTAAAGAAGCCAATGAAAATCCGGGGTTACAAGTATGAAAAACGAATGTTAGTATTTAAAGTCCGATGCCTTTACGTATACTTTATAATCTTTAATCTGACCGGGTGCACCTGCTTCGGCACGCGGCAACATGCGGAAGCCTGTTACCTGATAACTCTTACCCAAATCGATAACAATCTGGTGAGGATATGCCGTATTGTCGACGGTTTGCCAGAAGGTGCTTTCCTGCAAGTCGAACACTTTATCGGATGTACGGTTTCCGCTGCGTGTTTCTTCACTGTCGGCATACATAATTTTCCACGACTCGCGAGAAACAGGTTTTCCATCCGCTCCCAACACGTCCATTTCGGCAACGGCGGCAATGTTTGTTCCGTCGTAATTCGAAGTCGCATCCAAGCAGAAATAACGTCCGGTTACAGGAGCAGCAAATTTTACTTCCTGCCAACCGTTACCCTGCGCAAAAGCTCCGCTGTGAACCGGCTTTTCAGCAGCAAGGTTCAGGTTCTGTCCGTCCTTACGATGGGTTTCCGGAGCTTTTTCGCGAAGCATGTCTAAGATGGGTTTCTGCAATCCAACCACTTTTGCTTCTGCCGGGCCTTTCAAATCGAGGACGATGATTTCGTTTTCTCCTTCCTTCAACCAGCATCCCGGCATGAACAGGGTCTGTTGAGGACCGATTTCCCAGAAGCGTCCCATCGCATGTCCGTTTACCCATACCATACCTTTTCCCCATGTCTGCATATCAAGGAAAGTATCTCCGGTCTTATCCAAGTTGAACGTAGCCCGATAATATGCCGGAGCTTCTACCGCTTTGCCGGGTTTGTACGCTTTCTTGCTTACAAAATCGTAGAAAGGAGGCAGGTTATAAACCGTCCAGTTTTTCAGTTCGGTAGCTTTGTCGCCGCTCACTACCTCGACTTTCTTTGTAATACCTTTGCGGTCGTGGATAGACTTGTCGAAGTTCACACGTCCCATAGCTTCTACCAAAATATCAAGCTGCGTACCTTTTTTCAACGCTTCTTTCAGCGGAAGCGTAAATTCACCGTGACGTCGGTCTAAGCGTCCCAGCAGTTTGCCGTCGGCGAAAACCTGTGCCCAGTCATGCACTTCATCAATATGGAGAATCCCACTCAAGTCTTCGGTCAGCGTCGTACGGTAAAGAATGCTACCCCAACCCTGATCAAACATTTCCATCGGTTGGATGTTTTCACTTTGTTTCGGTTCGGGAAGATTGGCAAAGAGCGGAGCAACCTGCCATTCAGTAATCGCCGGAATTTCAATAACCGGGAATGCTTCGGGAGGTTCGGGAAGCGAAACGCTGTCGGGAAGATACTGTTTCAGCAAATCACGAAGCTGGAAATATTTCGGAGTAGTCCATCCGGCTTCGCTGATAGGAGCATCGTAATCATACGAACTACACATTGCCGAATATGCCGGGTTATTCGCTCCGCCCCACCATCCGAAAGTAGTTCCTCCGTGAGTCATATAAAGGCTGAAAGAAATATTCCGGTCGAGCATGTCTTTAATACCGCTCACCATCGTAGCCGCATCGCGGGTTTCGTGCTTGCGTCCCCAGTGGTCGAACCATCCGCTCCAAAACTCACTACACATTAACGGCGTTTCAGGACGCAGCTCTTTCAGTTTGCGGAACTGCTCGTCAATGTTCGCTCCTGTTCCGAAATTCACGGTCCAAAGCAGATCATCGAGCGCATTATTCGTAAAATTAGAACTCCAATCGCATTGGAACAAAGGAACATCAGTGAATCCCGCCTTTTTCACCATGTCGCGGATAGCCGAAACGTATGGTTTATCTATCCCGTATGAACCATATTCGTTTTCTACCTGCACCATGATGATGTTTCCTCCGCGCGTAATCTGTAAGTCGGCAAGCTGTTTACCCACTTCGTTCATGAAAATGCCTACGCGCTCCATATAGTACGGGTCTTGAGTACGGAGCTGTACATCTTGTTTTTTCAGCAGCCACCACGGTAAACCGCCCATCTCCCATTCGGCACAAACATACGGTCCGGGACGAACGATGACGTACATCCCGTGCTTCTGCGCCAACCGGCAGAACTTGGCAATATCCTTATTCCCTGTAAAATCGAACTCACCCGGTTTCTGTTCATGCAGGTTCCAAAACACGTACAGACAAATAGTATTCATGCCTAACGCTTTACAAGACTGAATGCGCTGTTCCCAATAAGGTTCGGGAATGCGAGGGTAATGAATCTCGGCAGCCTTTACCACGAATGGCTTACCATTTAAAAGGAAGGTATTTTTGCCCACTTCAAAAGTTTCTCCTGTTTGAGAAGACGAACAGGATGAAAGGGCGGATACGACTCCCAATGCGAAAAGCAAAGAAAGCCCGATGCTCAATAACTTTTTCATTTGTATTACGGTTTTATCTGTTATTTTTTAATTGCGAAGGTATGCGGATTACGCTCAGCGAATATGCAGGCATCTCATAATCAAACTTTTCGGATACATTTATCGTACTTTCCTGCGGCTTGACGTGTTGATCGGCTGGTTTACCCGACAAGACATGCAATACAGCACTGCTGTTTGCCAAACCGGGAAATTCAACCGCAGTTTTGACCGATACGGAAAGCAAATTTACCAGTTTCACGATCAAGTCTCCCGTACGGCTGTCACGAATCACCGACGAAGCAATACGCTTCTGCACATCCATCCGCGTATTGTCAATCTTCCGCTCCGTAGGGATATACGTGTCGCCCGAATTCTGTCCGAACAACTGTTGCGTATAATATCCCACAGTAGGCTTTACTTCCTTATTATTGAAATAAATCAAGTCAGGATTCCATTGCGTATGCCCTTCTTTCGCCAGCAAAGGAGCATAAGAAGTCATCGAAACCACATCGCCGTTCCGTTCTACTGCCGTCAAATACAAAGCCTCAGCCAATGCCGTCTCAATATTGTTCGGACGACCGGGCAAATGAGCAGCATATTCACCTAAATAAACTTTCGATTTGGAACGGTCGTAACGGTCATAATAATCTTGGTTATTGATAAACCATCCCGGCGTATTATAATAATGTTCGTCTACCATCGGTACATTTAAACGTGTAGCCAATTCCCATCCTTCTTCATAGTCGGTTCCTTCATAAAATGGTCCCACTGTTCCGATTACGGTTATCTCCGGATGCTGCGCTTTTATCGCCTTATAAATCATGGTAAAACGCTCTTCAAACACATCTGTAATCAAGTCTTCATTGCCAATGCCTATGTATTTCAGATTAAAAGGTTTGGGATGTCCGGCTTCGGCACGCATTTTTGCCCATTTGTTTTGCTTCGGATCACCGTTGGCATAGGCTATCAGGTCCAGAATATCTTGCACATATTCATCCATTTCTTCCATTGGGATTCCTCCCTGCTGCCCTCCGCTCAAGAGTTTTCCCGGAATGCAAGCTGAGTTTTGGCAGGGTACTCCGGCAGCCAGCACCGGCAGAGGTTCTGCGCCAATATCTTCACAGAACTGAAAATATTCATAATATCCTAATCCCATTGTCTGGTGATATCCCCACAGATTCCTCATGGGCTTACGAGTTTCTAACGGACCTATCGAGTTCTTCCAGCGGTAGATGTTGTCGATTCCGTTACCATGAGCCACGCAACCTCCCGGAAAACGCACGAAGCGCGGATGCAAATCGGTAAGCGTCTGAGCCAAATCTGCACGCAAACCATTCTTACGCCCTTTAAACGTATGCTGTGGGAAGAGCGAAATCATATCCAATACATATTTCCCCTGTTTCTGGGGAGACAGTACCAATACGGCATCATCGGCATCGGCTTGGGGTATCAACACGGCTGTTTGTTTCTTCCAATTTCGAGAAGCAACCGTTACGACTTCCGAGGCAAGTTCATTACCTTTACCATCTTGCAGGCTAACTCTTATTTTTCCGCTTTTACCCGGCGTACGCGCAAAGACAGAGAAATCATACTTCTCACCTTTACGCACCACAATACCATCGAAGCCGGAATTAATCAACGAAGCTCCGGGAGTTTTCGTTTCTAACACTACATAATGCGGATTATTGGCATGAAGCGGCTCGGCGGTTTCAACAGCCATCCTCGTGCCTTCGCCTTTCAACGTCCATGCGTAGGTGGAGTTCCACTCTTGGCGATCGTTCAGACTGTATTCGAAATCGCGGTTTTGAATCAGTTCTGCATATAAACCTCCGTCTGCTCCATAATTAATATCTTCAAAGAAAATACCTATCAGCTTGTCGCTTATATTTTTCGCCGAATCAGGGCAGGCGGTCAGTGTCATATTTACAGTGTTGAGTCCGGCAAACCGTTGCGCATCTTGCTCCGTACGTTCGTCATGCAACTGAGCCTTGTACGCACGGTAGTCGGCAAACTGAATCAACCGGTTGACTTCGTCCCATGCTATTTTCTGAACCGTTCCGTGTTCCTGCGCTCCGTCTATCAGGACACTTTGTGCAGGGTATTGTTTCCATTCTTCCGGAACGTATGTTGCAAACTGCTTATCCGTAAAATACGACTGGCGTTTCCACTTCATCAAATCTTCAGAAGCAGCATGAGCAAACTCTTTCCCGTTTCCGTTCAACTGCCAAATGCAATGCCACACCCCGTTTTCATCGCGGCGGAGTTCGGGCTTCAACATACGTTTTTCCGCGCCCCATGCTCCGTAATCGCACTTTACATAACCGTAACCGTTACCGATGCCGAACCACTTGTTTCCGTCAGGACTCCATGCAAATTTAAGTCCGCTGCGTCCGTCGTCGGATACCGTGGCATACGAAAACAAATAAACTGAATCCGGCTCGTTCATCACATCTTCTACATGTGCCGCTGCCGATGAAGCACAAAGGCAAAAGCCTAAAGCTGCCCAAAGTTTTAATCCGTTCATACCATTCGTATTTTAATAAGATTATAAGGTAGGTTTCACACGCTTGATGGTGCCGTCGGGATTAAACTCCATACGGTCGATACATACTTCGCGATGGATACCCGGCTCGTTTTTCAGATAGTTCTTATTGATGCGGTGATATACGATATACCATTCGTCTGTACCCGGTTTACATACCACAGCGTTGTGAGCCGGCCCATAAATCTCCTGTTCGGGAGATTGGATTAACACAATCGGGTCTTTGGCTACCTTTATTTTACCGAGCGGAGAGTCTGATGTTCCGTATGCCACATGGTAGTTGGGCGAACCCGTATCGTCTACCGACCATAAGAAGTAATACAGTCCATTGCGGTAGAACACGTACGGAGCTTCACGGTAATTGTAATCTTTCAGCGTTCCGCCTTTGGGTGTCATCACCTTCAGGGTCTCTTTTTTTATTGAAACCATGTCGGCATTCAGTTCAGCACCTGCCATATATCCGTTTCCCCAATAAAGGTATGACTTTCCGGAAACAGGGTCGGTAAACACATCTACGTCTATTTGCTGACCTCCTCCAGCCGGCGATTCGGTTACGATAGGATAGCCCAAGTCGACAAACGGGCCTGTGGGCGAATCGGCTATCGCTACGCCTATCTGTTTGCCTCCCCCAGTTTTGGGATTTCCGCTATAATAAAAGAAATATTTATACTTGCCGTCTATTTGTTTTTCCTCGATGGCAGGTGCCCAAGCATTCCCGTTTGCCCACGCTACCTGTGGCGAACGAAGGTCGAGCATAACTCCTTCGTATGTCCATTCTTTCAAGTCGGGCGAAGAAAATGCGGTAAAGTACCAGCCTCCCCATCCCGGCTGACCGTCGGTAGTAGAATAAATGTAATACTTGTTTGTCTGATGAGAGTAAAGCACCTCCGGATCGGCATGAAAACCGGGAAGCACAGGATTATTGGGAAGTTCGCCTAACTCGGCAGGTTTGCCCCATTTATCGGTGATGCGCTTCAACTCCGCACGTGTAATCGGAATAATTGTTCCGTGGCGCGGATGAAAATTCATCTTTACTTCGCTATCTATTACCTTAAAATGTTTCAGGTCGGTAGTTTCGGTAAACTGGTATTTGCCTTTCATATATACATCATACATCAGTATATATTTATCCTGCCCTATCAATTTAAACGTGCCTGCACCTTCCACAGCTTCTTTGGTTTGCTGTTTGTAATCAGGCTCCTCGGTCCACTGTCCGGACGTAAGCGAACGGGTTGTTGCCACTTTGATGCCGTTTCCGTGACCTTCCGTTTTATAAAACAGATGGTAAACCCCGTCTTTGTACACAATATCCCCGTCGATGCACGACAATTTGTTTTCAGGGATAAACAGCGGTTTCGGCTCGCCTACGAGGTCGGTAAAATCATCGTTAGCATAGGCATAATAAATGACATCTGCCCCACCTTCGTAAAGCATCGACCAATACACCATGTATTTTCCGGCCTCGTGGTCGAAAACAGTTTGAGGCGCCCATACACGTTTCAGCTTTTCCTGCCCCGGATACCGTTTCTGCATGTTGATGATTGAATGCGTCCAGTTAACCAAGTCGGTAGATTTCAACATCACCATAGCACGGTTAGAGTCCCATCCGTTCCCACTTACCATGTCGGTTACCACCATATAAAAAGTATTTCCATCTTCACAACGCAAGATGTGAGGGTCTCGCACGCCTCCCGTCGAACTGATTATTTTCGAATCGAGTACCGGTTTGTTATCGTTCAGCGCCCAATAAGCGTATCCATCCATGCTCACCGCATAACAGACAGCTTCTTCACTGATATGATTTCCCGTAAAATACGTAAAAAGATAAGCCACGTAGTCTTTTTCTTCTGCCGCACGGACAGAAGTCCCCCACGAAAGGAAAGAAAACAAAAGGAGCAAAAATGCAAATTTGTTCTTCATATATTATTATGTGTTAACGTTATATACAGTTGCAAAGATAAGCCTTCGACAGAAGAATCACAATGGTAAATCATGCAAAAAGCATCAAAAATTCAGCACAAACGGGGTTGAATGAAACAAACCTTCCCAAACAGGCAAAAACCGCCTGAAACGCATCCGTATGTGTTGCCCAAAACATGCGGATGCGTTACAGCAAACTAGCGGATGGAACAGGGAAAACATCCCATAGCGTTTTGCCCCCCTTCAAACAGGGTAAAACGAATGTGCGTAATTTAGCTATTCTTTTATTGCGTGCTCCCCGAAAAATAAGTAACTTTGCCCAACCATATATTAAAGTATAACACATGAAAGATACCAAGCAACAGTTTGAACATGTCATGACGGTTTGCCGCGACTTGTTTGCAAAAAAGCTGCACGACTATGGCGCTGCATGGCGCATCATGCGCCCGTCTTCGGTTACCGACCAACTGTTTATCAAAGCAAACCGAATACGAAGCATCGAAGTAAAAGGTGTAACTTTAGTAGACGAAGGAATACGTCCGGAGCTTATAGGTATTGTGAATTACGGAATCATCGGGCTTATCCAATTGGAGCTGGGATATGCCGAAACCGACGATATGGATGAGAAACGTGCATTGGAGCTTTATGATAAATATGCCAAGCAAACGCTTGAACTGATGTTACGAAAGAATCATGATTATGACGAAGCATGGCGCAGTATGCGTACTACCTCGTATACAGACTTGATTCTGATGAAAATATACCGCACGAAGCAGATTGAATCGCTGAGTGGCGAAACGCTGGTATCCGAAGGTATTGATGCCAACTACATGGATATGATTAACTATGCCGTATTCGGACTAATCAAATTAGAATTTGGAGAGTAAACATTTACATAAAGCAATGGTTATAGGAACAAACATCTGCCGATTCTTACTGGCAGGAACGTTTCTGTTTTCCGGTTTTGTCAAGGCGAATGACCCTTTAGGTACTGTATATAAAGTACAAGACTATCTGGAAGCGTGGGGATTGTTCAGCCTGAGTACCGGTGTTGTCCCCTATCTTTTTGCTTTAGCCATGGGAGTGCTTGAGTTTCTTATCGGCATTTATTTGTTTTTCGGAATCCGCCGGAGGGTAGCGCCTTTACTCACGCTGCTGTTCATGTCGTTCATGACTCCGCTTACGCTCTGGCTGGCTATCGACAACCCGATTTCAGACTGCGGATGTTTCGGCGATGCCGTTGTGCTTACCAACTGGGAAACCTTTTTTAAAAACATCGTTCTGCTTGCCGCCGCCATCGTGGTTTTCAAGCATAACGACTGTCTGTTCAAGCTCGTAACACGGAAAGTCGATTGGCTCATATCGCTATATAGTGCCGTATTTATCATTTTCTTCTCGCTGTTCTGCCTCCAATATTTACCCATATTCGATTTTCGCCCCTACCACACCGGTGCAAACATTCCTCAAAGCATGGAAATCCCTGAAGGGGAAAAGCCTACCACGTATGAAACCATATTTACGTACGAAAAAAACGGGGAAAAGAAAGATTTTACCATCGAAAACTTTCCGAGCGATACGACGTGGACGTTTGTCAGCTCTCAAACGGTTGTAAAAGAAAAGGGATACGAACCTCCTATTCACGACTTTGCCATAACTTCGATGGAAGACGGAACCGATCTTACCGAAGAAATATTGAATGACAGCAGTTATACATTCCTGCTCATTGCCCCGTGGCTTCATATAGCAGACGACAGCGGCATGGACTTAATCAATGAAATATATGATTACAGCATTGAACACGGATATCGTTTCCTCTGCCTCACTGCATCGACCGAGGAAGACATTGCCGCGTGGCAAGAAAATACCGGAGCCGAATATCCCTTTGCACTCATGGATGAAATTACACTGAAAACCATCGTGCGTTCCAATCCGGGATTGGTATTGCTGAAAAAAGGAACGGTACTGCAAAAATGGAGCGTATCTAACCTTCCGGACGAATATCAACTGAAAGCTCCGCTTGATGAACTTCCTTTCGGACACTTGAACAAAAAAACCACGATACATAAACTGCTGGAAGTGTTTATCTGGTTTATTGCTCCGTTGCTCGTACTTACTGTGGGCGATTTGATATGGCTAAAGATACGCAACCGACGGCAAAAGAAAGAACAAGAAGCAAGCAACTAAAATTTATATATTAACCCTTTAAAAATTAAATAAAATGAGAAAGAACATTGTAGCAGGTAACTGGAAAATGAACAAGAACCTGCAAGAAGGTATCGCTTTGGCAAAAGAATTAAACGAAGTTTTAACCGCCGACAAACCGAACTGCGACGTTATTATCTGTACTCCGTTTATCCACTTGGCTTCTGTAACTCCGATTGTTGACAAAAACATCATCGGCGTAGGTGCAGAAAACTGTGCAGACAAGGCTTCTGGCGCATATACAGGAGAAGTTTCAGCTGAGATGGTAGCTTCTACGGGCGCACAATATGTTATCTTGGGTCACTCTGAACGTCGTGCTTATTATCACGAAACAGTAGAAATCCTTGAAGAAAAAGTAAAACTGGCTCTGGCTAATAACCTGAAACCGATTTTCTGCATCGGCGAAGTATTGGAAGAACGCGAAGCTAACAAACAGAACGAAGTAGTAGAAGCTCAGTTGGCTTCTGTATTCTCTTTGTCTGCCGAAGATTTCAGCAAAGTAATCTTGGCTTACGAACCGGTATGGGCTATCGGTACAGGCAAAACCGCAACTCCCGAACAAGCTCAGGAAATCCACGCTCACATCCGTTCTTTGGTTGCTGCTAAATATGGTCAGGAAGTAGCAGACAATACTTCTATCTTGTACGGCGGAAGCTGCAAACCTTCAAATGCAAAAGAATTGTTCGCTAATCCGGACGTTGATGGCGGTCTGATTGGTGGCGCAGCTTTGAAAGCAGCAGACTTCAAAGGCATTATCGACGCTTTTAAATAATAATTCTAACCATCCCGCATAGGAAAGAAGAGTCCGATGAATGTTTACATTTGTCGGATTCTTTACCTGAGCGGTAACTATTATCAATAACCACATCATATTAATCGTTCCGGTCATGATGAAAAATCTTCTGATTCTTGCGTTCTTGCTTACGGCAGGCATGGCAAACGCCCAGCAAAGCATCGTGGAAAGTTTACAAATCCGCCAGCCCGGAGAAGGTGTCGTAACCATCCATCAAGACAAACAGATTACCAATCTGATAGGAAAACGCTATATACCTACCAGTACGGCAGAACCGCAACGCACGTTAAAAGCACGCGGGTTCCGTGTACAAGTTTATGCCGGGAACAACTCCCGTCAGGCACGTAACGAGGCGAACAGAGTAGCCCAAAAAGTAAAAGAAGAATTTCCTGACATGCCGGTATATACCTATTTCCAACCACCTCGCTGGCTATGCCGGGTGGGAGACTTTAAAAGCATGGAAGAAGCACATGTAGCCATGCGGAAACTGAAAGGTACGGGAAACTTTAAAGAAGTATCCATCGTACGCGAACAAATTAATATTCCTTTAGACTAATGATTACGATGAACCAAAATCCAATGGAGTGGAATGAAGAGAAAATAAGCAAACTGATGGGGCATTACAAAGAAATATTGTCCCTGCTGGGTGAAGACCCTGAGAGAGAAGGATTAATAAAAACTCCTGAACGGGTAGCCAAAGCCATGCTGACACTAACGAGAGGCTATGAAATGGACCCCAAAGAAGTGTTGAATGCAGCCAAATTCAAGGAGCCATACAGCCAAATGGTCATCGTTAAAGATATAGACTTCTTTTCCATGTGCGAGCATCATATACTGCCTTTTTACGGCAAAGCACACGTGGCATACATCCCTAACGGATACATTACAGGACTGAGCAAAATAGCCCGTGTGGTAGACATCTTCTCACACCGCCTGCAAGTGCAGGAACGCATGACGTTACAAATCAAAGAATGTATTCAGGAAACGTTGAATCCATTAGGTGTAATGGTGGTGATAGAAGCCAAACACATGTGTATGCAGATGAGAGGAGTAGAAAAACAAAACTCTGTAACCACAACTTCTGACTTCACCGGTGCTTTCAACCAAGCCAAAACCCGCGAAGAATTCATGAATCTGATTCGTGCCCGTCATCTCTGATCCGGGCATCAGATAAACCAAAACCCTTAAACGACAAAAGGCCGGATTTTAAATCCGACCTTATTATCTTTTGCAAATAAAGCAGTTATTAAGCCAATTTTGTGATATGCACAGCCAATTTTGACTTCAAGTTAGCAGCTTTATTCTTGTGAATAATGTTACGCTTAGCTAACTTATCCAAAATTTTCTGCACTTTCGGATACATGGCAATAGCTTCTGCCTTGTCAGTTGTAGCACGAAGTTTCTTCACTGCATTACGCATGGTTTTTGCATAATATCTATTGTGAAGTCTTCTCTTTTCGTCTTGTCTAATTCTCTTAATAGATGATTTGTGATTTGCCATCTCGACTAATCTTTAATATTGTTCTTGATTTTGTTTATTTTGTAGCCCGTGGGGGAATCGAACCCCCCTTTCAAGAATGAAAATCTTGCGTCCTAACCGATAGACGAACGGGCCAAGCCTTAAGCCCAGAGGAAATCCCTCTTTTTGAAACGAGGACACACATCTCTCGTTTGCGGATGCAAAGGTAGTAAGTTTTTTTTATTCCGCCAAAATATTAAAGGTTTTTTTTATACTTTCTGTATGTCAAGGCTCAGGAGAACATGTTTGAGCGGGCGGGATTACAATACATTGAAGTGTTTCAGTGCGTTCAGTATGCCGTCATCGTCTACCGAAGTCGTCACATAATTTGCCGCGCTGCGAACCGGTTCTGCCGCGTTTCCCATTGCCACGCCCAACGCCACATGGCGCAGCATCGGAATATCGTTGCCCCCATCGCCGAATGCCATTGTTTCGCTCAGGTCAATGCCGTAATAAGCCAACACGCGGTCGATGCCTTCGCTCTTGCTATTCCCCCGCACGATTATATCGGCAAAGAGAGGATGCCAGCGCATGGGTACACAGTGTGTCAGCACTTCTGAGAAAAATTTCGGTTCTTCGCTTTCGCCAAAATAGCCCATTATCTGCAACACGTCTTTATTACGCATCGCTTCGGCGGACATAAGCGGGGGAACTGATACTTCGAGCAGACGGGACACGTTTTCCACATCGTCATTTATGTGTGTGATATACCATCCGCTTTCGTCTACAAAAACGAACGGGATTTCCGGATAGCGGCGGCAATAGGATGTGAGGCGTTCGATATCGTCTTTGGGAATACAGTTCTTATAAATGTCTTGATGGTCGGCAGTGAAACAGTGCGAACCGTTCAGGGTAACATAACCGTCGAACTCAAGGTCGCCCACAGCCTCCATCATCAGCATCTTCGGACGCCCCGTAGCGATAAACACTTTAACGCCTTTTGCGCGCAACAGCCTCAACGCTTCGCGCGTAGACGCAGGTACTTTATGGGTTTTAAACGAAACCAGTGTCCCGTCCACATCAAAGAAAATTGCTTTTACCATAAGAAAAAACAGCTTTAGATTCCGCTGCAAATTTACCACAAAATCCGTTATCCGCAATGTGGGCGATGGGAATAAAATGCCAAAGCATTTTGCCGCTCCACTACACGTTACGGGCGGTAACAACATGCTCAAAAAACGCATGGGGTAGAACCGTAAAAAACTACCGCATGAACCGGCCAACGCTATGGGATGCGCAGGCAAACACATGCGGTAGTTTTTTACGGGAGGTTCAGGTACTTGTTTTACAATAAATTGTATCTTTGCATACACATCAAAAAAAAACAGGAAAAACGATGGACTATCAGTTTCATAAAATTGCCGTAAAAATAGGCAGCAATGTATTAACACGCCGCGACGGGACGCTGGACGTTACGCGGATGTCGGCACTGGTCGACCAAGTGGCAGAGCTTCATAAGGGGGGCGTCGAAGTGGTGTTGGTTTCATCGGGAGCGGTTGCTTCGGGACGCAGCGAGGTGAAGCCTCAACGCCGGTTAGACAGCGTGGAACAGCGTCAGCTTTTCTCCGCCGTAGGTCAGGCAAAACTGATTAACCGTTATTACGAACTCTTCCGCGAGCATGGCATCACCGTAGGGCAGGTGCTTACCACGAAAGAAAGTTTCGGCACGCGCCGACATTACCTGAACCAGCGTAACTGTATGCGGGTGATGTTGGAAAACGGGGTTATCCCCATCGTCAACGAAAACGATACCATCTCCGTCACCGAACTGATGTTTACCGATAACGACGAGCTGTCGGGCATGATTGCTTCGATGATGGACATGCAGGCGTTAATCATTCTGAGCAACATTGACGGTATTTATAACGGCTCTCCTTCCGAACCGGGTACGTCGGTTATCCGGGAGGTGGAACAGGGCAAGGATTTGTCGGACTACATCCGCACAGAGAAGTCGGGTTTCGGGCGGGGCGGTATGCTGACCAAAACCACCATTGCCCGCAAGGTTGCCGACGAGGGTATCACGGTAATTATAGCCAACGGAAAGCGTGACAACATCCTGCCCGACTTGCTGCTGCGCCCCGACGAAACGGTACACACGCGGTTCATTCCCGCATCGGAAGAGGTTTCGAGCGTCAAGAAGTGGATAGCCCACAGCGAAGGATTTGCCAAAGGCGAATTACACTTGAACCAACATGCCACAGAGGTTATCCGGGGCGACAAGGCGGTGAGTATATTGCCCATCGGGGTAGAACGCATCGTAGGCGACTTTGAGAAGGATGACATCGTAAAAATAATGGATGCCGAAGGGCAACCTATCGGTGTAGGACGCATTGCTACCGACTCGGCAGAAGCCCGCAAACAGTTGGGTAAACACGGTCAGCGTCCGTTGGTGCATTACGATTATCTGTATTTGGATTAACTGAGCTTACATTAAGAAACAGTTTTAATTTCACTCAATAATTTATAATGCGAATCAGAAGTTGGCTTCCTGATTCGCATTATAAAATTACATCTAAATTTCTTACTCAAAATGTTATCAATATACATAAATAAAGGATATATAGTATTATCACTCCTTTTATGCTTATGTGTGTGTTCTTGTAAACAAGAAAAAACAATAGAGAAAAACTTCGCAGTTTCCCAGAAACTTCAACCATCCTTAAAGACTCTCCAAGAAATCATCAAGTTTGGTAACATATATACAACGACAGATTATCTAGTATTGCGTGATGTCCATTCAAATGCTACCGATTTCTTTTATGTATATTCTCGTCCCAATTTGAAATTTCTTTATTCTTTTGGACATAGAGGAAACGGTCGGAATGAATATTTGATGCCAACTGTCATTAAAAATATGCCATCCAATCAATTCGCGTTCAGAGATCATGCCACAGACAACTATGCAACTTTTCTTCTGACAGACTCCACAGCCATATTGTTAAATGAGACCAAACATCCAGTTTCAGACGGACGTTTTTTTTGGGAAATCAACTATGTAGCTAATCAACAGTATCTCTTAAAAAGAAGTAATAGTAAATTATCAACACGTGAATTATGGAATTTGGACGATTATTGTTCATTGGATAAATTGCCTAATACGTTTTCTTTGGAAAAAGAACTTGGTGATGCTTATTATACAGAGTTTGATGACTGCTGGCTTTCTGTTTCACAAACTTCTTTTGCTGTAGCATACTTCTTTATTAACCGCTTGGAATTTGGTAAAATAAAAAATGGCAAATTAAAATTAAATGGTTTTGTCGGAGTTACCGATGCTCCCGATTTTTACTTATTTGAAGAAGCAAAGCCCGGAGGAAAATACAAATACAATGTAGATAATAACGTGGTTTATTATGAGGCCTTAGCTTCAACTCCAGAAGGGGTATATGCTTTATATTCGGGAGTCCCTTGGGGCGATTTAGAAAAGAAACATTCTTCTATAATAGAATTTTATAATTGGGAGGGAAAACCTATTAAACAATTTATTTTAGAAGAGCCCTTATCAGATTTTGTAGTAGATGAAAATCGCAAATTAATTTATGGAATTAACCCTGATTCACACGAGGATGCCATATTAGTTTTCAATTACAATGATTGAACAGAATTTGCTATGAAAAAATATATTTTTATTCCTTATATCAAATTTATTAGACAAACAGAACCTCATATAAGAATAATCGTCAGTGTACGTACTTCCAGCCAACTTCACACCTCAACAGACCGTTCTATTACTTATTTCCGCAAATGGTAAAAAACTTACGGATAGACTCAAAAAAATAAATTGATGGATAGTTTTCAGTTTCTTTTCAGAATTGCATGATAAGTTTGCCGCAGAAACATAAAAAGGATTGGGTTATGAAAAAAGTATCTTTTTGGACACTGTTAATCAGTGGAATGCTCACATTGGCTGCATGTAGCAATGACAATGAGCCTACAAACAACGATGGTAACGTGCCACAAGCTGTATTAGACGATTTCCAAACCCGATTTGGAGATACACGTGCAAGCTGGTCGATACAAGACGGATATGCCGTTGCCAACTTCACGGATGACGGAGGAGAAGCTACGGCATGGTATGAACTGAACAGCGCAAGCTGGGGAATGACGAAAACTGAAATCCCGTTTGCTTCGCTGCCTGAGGCTGTGAACACAGCGTTCAGTAGCAGTACTTACGCATCGTGGACGCACGACGACACCGTGGATGTATTGGAAAGAAACGGCGTTCCCACTCTCTACGTGATTGAAGTGAATAACGCCGGATTGGAATTCGATATCTGCTACACAGAAGATGGCATTATGATAAGCGAAGAGGTGGACTCGGACGGCAAGCCGAACGACTACACAGGTTACCTGCCTCAAGCTCCGACAACCGGTATCAACAGTTGGATAGAACAAAACTATCCGGGAGCGAGAATCGTGGATATCGACAAGGAAGATAACGGAACGGAAGTGGAAATCATCTATGACAACTCGAAGTATGAAATCTGGTTCGACAAGTCGGAAGCATGGCAACGGACTAAGAGAGAATACGGAAAGCGGAATATCCCCGATGTAGTAACAACGTTTGTCAGCACCAATTATCCGAACTACCGAATCGATGATGTGGACCAATACTTCACACCAGACAACACGGAAGGATATTACTGTATCGAATTAGAGCAAGGCGACCGCGAACATAAGGTTTATATGGATGCAGCCGGCAATGAAATCCAACGTCCGGTAAGCGACATCCCCACCGATGGCGGAGACTCACAAGGCACACTCAAAGGTATTAAGAATGTACTGAATGAAAAGTATCCGGGCTACCGCATCACAGACAGAGATTACGACGACGGACTGATTGAAATAGAAATCCGCCATGACGGTAAAGAAAAAGATGTATACTTTACCCACAGCGATGAAACTTGGGTATATACCAACTACGACATTCGTTCAAGCCAGCTTCCGGAAGCAGTTAAGTCAACGTTGAACAACAAGTACGGCACACATTCTTACCTTGACGAAGATGCCGAATGTTACGAAACACCCAAAGGAACTTACTATGAAGTAGAAGTATGGGATGAGATGGATGTCCTTCTCGATGAAACCGGCGAAATCCTTCGCATTGACGATTAACGATTGAAAAGTCATTACTGACATACGAGGTTGATACCTCAAATCATTCAGGCACGGATTACTGAGATACACGTTTTTTTTACAAAAGCGAATGTATTTAGAGTGAAATCCGTGCCTGTTTTGTGGTATTTATCGAAATCTTTCGTATTTTTGACGAAACAAACTAAATCACACCATGGACGAACAAATAAAACAAATAGGCGAACGAGTACGCGGATTGCGTGACGCTTTAGACTTGAGCATCGAAGAAATGGCAGCAGATTGTCAGCTTGATTTGAAACAATATCAGCAAATCGAGTCGGGCGAAAGTGACATCTCGGTAAGTACCTTGCAGCGCATAGCTCACCGGTTTGACATTCCCCTTGATGTACTGATGTTCGGTGAAGAACCGAAAATGAGTTCGTATTTCCTCACACGCAAAGGAACAGGCATCTCTGTAGAACGCACCAAAGCCTACAAATACGAGTCGCTGGCTTCGGGATTCCGCAACCGGAAAGCCGACCCGTTTATCGTTACAGTAGAGCCTAAACCCGATGATACACCAATGTATTACAATACGCATAGCGGACAGGAATTTAACTTAGTTATAGAAGGACGGCTGTTACTCAGCATCAACGGAAAAGAATTGGTCTTAAATCCCGGCGACAGCCTTTACTTCAACTCTTCCCTTCCCCACGGCATGAAAGCATTAGACGGGAAAACGGTTAAATTTTTAGCTATCGTTATGCAATAACAAACAACTTGATACATCCATGTTAGAAAGATTCTTAGAACAGACCCATTTCACCTCACAAGAGGATTTCATAAAGAACTTTAAAATAAAAGTACCCGAAAACTTCAATTTCGGATACGATGTAGTAGACGCATGGGCAGCAGAATGTCCGGATAAGAAAGCATTGCTTTGGACAAACGATAAAGGAGAACATATCCAATTCACTTTTGCCGACTTGAAGAAGTATAGTGACATGACGGCTTCTTACTTTCAAAGCCTCGGCATCGGACGTGGTGACAAGGTAATGCTTATCCTGAAGCGTCGCTATGAGTTCTGGTTTTCCATCATCGCCTTACATAAACTGGGGGCGGTAACAATACCTGCCACTCACTTGCTTACAAAGAAAGACATCGTATACCGCTGTAATGCTGCCGATATAAAAGTAATCGTCGCAGCCGGAGAACCGGTCATCACGGGACATATCTCAGACGCAATGGCGGACTCTCCTTCGGTAGAGAAACTGGTAAGCGTAGGGCCGGAATATCCGGAAGGATTCGAGAATTTCCACACGGGCATCGAACATGCTGCTCCTTTCGTACGTCCGGCTCAAGTAAACACAAACGATGACATCTCGCTGATGTATTTCACGTCCGGCACTACGGGTGAGCCTAAAATGGTGGCTCATGATTTTACTTACCCGTTAGGACATATTTCTACGGGATGCTTCTGGCATAACCTGCATGAAGACAGCCTGCATTTCACCATTGCCGACACGGGATGGGGCAAGGCTGTATGGGGAAAACTTTACGGTCAGATGATAGCCGGAGCCAACATCTTCGTGTACGACCATGAGAAGTTTACCCCGGCAGATATTCTGAAAAAAATACATGACTATCGTATTACATCGCTTTGTGCGCCTCCAACCATCTATCGCTTCCTGATACGTGAAGACTTATCGAAGTATGATTTATCATCATTAGAGTATTGTACTACGGCAGGAGAGGCATTGAACTATTCGGTTTACGAGACTTTTAAAAAGATAACGGGTATACGCCTGATGGAAGGCTTCGGACAGACAGAAACGACACTGACACTGGCTACTTTCCCGTGGATGGAACCGAAACCGGGAAGCATGGGCGTACCTAATCCGCAATACGACATTGATTTGCTGAAACCCGACGGACGTCCGGCAGAAGACGGCGAGCAGGGACAGATTGTGATTCGCACCGATAAAGGAAAACCGTTAGGCTTGTTTAAAGAATACTATCGCGACCCTGAACTTACTCACGAGGCTTGGCACGATAATGTTTATTATACGGGCGACGTGGCTTGGCGCGATGAAGACGGTTATTATTGGTTTGTGGGACGTGCGGATGATGTGATTAAAAGTTCGGGCTACCGGATTGGACCGTTTGAAGTAGAGAGCGCACTGATGACTCATCCGGCAGTTGTTGAATGTGCCATCACGGGAGTGCCCGACGAAATACGCGGTCAGGTGGTTAAAGCAACCATCGTTTTGGCTAAGGATTATAAAGACAAGGCAAGCCCCGAACTGATAAAAGAGCTTCAAGACCACGTTAAGCGCGTAACGGCTCCTTACAAATATCCGAGGGTGATTGAGTTTGTCGACGAACTTCCGAAAACCATCAGCGGAAAAATCCGCCGCGTAGAAATTCGCCAAAAAGACGAGAGAAGCGAATAACTTGATACATAAAAAACGGGATGCAGCGTTTGTTCTACATCCCGTTTTTTTATTGAAGTGACTCCAACTTTTAACAGACTTGTTTTCAGCGCTTTCCGGTTTAGTCAGGAACGTTGAAAAACACTAACGGTAAAACCCAGTAACTCTCCGAATAGAAATGGTTAACGCATCCGCATGAGATATGCCAAACTAACGGTTGCGTTTTTTAGGGAGATATACAGACCAAGTATTTCTTCCTGTGACCGTGCAAGACAAGAACGTTTAAGCAGGTTCACTCTCCGCTTATCCATTTTCGGTTACTCGTTTGCCTCATTTTTTTCTTGCTCTTCCATTTTACGGGTTACAAACTGAATTTTCAGATTGGCTTCTTTCTGTTCTTTCTTTATTTCTTCAATACCCGACAAAATACGTGCGAGATTACTTAATTCAGCTATTGCTTTCACATCATTCGGCTGCATATAAGTGGTATAGTTACGGTCGCCAATAAACTCCAAACGTATATTCTTCTTATCACGGTTTGCTGTTATAAAGGCAATTACGCCACCGTCATTACCCAATTTATAGTCAGCCTTTTCGATATTCCGCCCCAAATCGGTAGTTTCATAGCTGTCCGGCGAATCAGGAGTCTGGGCAAACATGTCGCCAACACTGACTTTCACCGCCGTATGATGGATACTTCCTCCAGCGCAATATATAGAAGTAACAGACATTTCGCCCGCTTCGCTTACTTGTCCGCGCAAGAACGAACGCCCGATATTCCGTTCAACGACCTGAGTAGGATAAAAATAATTACCCGTTTCCTGATAAGCCGTATCTTTTTCCAAAACAAAATTTCCTTTAATCGAGTCGAGCGATGCCTGCTTGACTGCCATCATGCTGTCTAAATACGCCAATGTTTTCTTCTGTTCTTCCAGTTCGGCACGCTGCATCAATGCAATTCCTGCCTTACGAACTTCAAATGCTTTCGGATAGAGCGTACGAATGCTGTCTATCTGAAGTTTTACCAAATTATAATCTCCGGTAGCATAAGCTATTTCGGCACGTTGAAATAACTGTCCCGCTTTCTGCTCATCGCTGTTACAACCCGTCAGCACCGCAGTTAATGCCAAGACTCCAAACAAGATATTTTTTCTCATAACGGAATAAAATAGAATACATTATATAAATGAGTACCGGACAAAGGTAATAAGATTCACGCAGAACTTCATACGTAATCAGGTTTTAAGTTATAAAAAAACGCAAACACCAGACACTTTTTATTCTACGGTCACGGATTTTGCCAAATTACGAGGCTGGTCAACATTCATGCCCCTACAAACTGCAATATGATATGCCAACAACTGTAACGGAATAGCGGCTATCAGCGGATTCAAACACTCCAGCGTCGGCGGAAGTTCGATACTGTAATCGGCAAGGCTGCGAATCACGGTATCGCCCTGCGTAACAATGGCCACTACCCTCCCCTTACGTGCCTTGATTTCTTGAATATTGCTGACTATTTTTTCATAAAGTGCCGATTGAGTAGCGATTACCACCACCGGCATTTCCGCATCTATCAGCGCAATCGGGCCGTGTTTCATTTCGGCGGCAGGATATCCTTCGGCATGAATATAAGATATTTCTTTCAGTTTCAAGGCTCCTTCCAATGCCACCGGATAAGCATAACCACGTCCCAAGTAAATAAAATTACGCGCATAAGTAAACATTTTAGACAAGTCGGCAATGAAAGCATTTTCCGATAACACCTGTTTCATTTTACCGGGGATTTCCATCAGGGCAGCAACCGTATCGTGGTATTCTTTTTCAGGAAGCGTACCTTTTACTTTACCGAGAGCGAGTGCCAGCAAAGCCAGTACCACCACCTGACCTGTGAAGGCTTTTGTAGAAGCCACCCCGATTTCCGGACCTACGTGAATATAAGAGCCTGTATCAGTGGCACGTGCGATAGAAGAACCCACTACGTTGCAGATGCCATATATAAAAGCCCCACGCTGTTTGGCAAGTTCGATGGCAGCAAGCGTGTCGGCTGTTTCCCCACTCTGCGAAATGGCTATCACCACATCATCCGACGAGATAACCGGATTGCAATAACGGAACTCTGAAGCATATTCTACCTCTACCGGGACACGGCAGAATGCTTCAATCAACTGCTTTCCTATCAGTCCGGCGTGCCATGAAGTTCCGCAGCCCACTATCACAAAACGCTTGGCTTCAGCCAGTTTTTCTTTGTGCGTATCTACCGCCGACAATAGAACTTCGCACGTATTCGGGTTAATCCTTCCGCGCATACAATCGCTGATGCAATCAGGCTGGTCGAAGATTTCCTTCAGCATGAAATGAGCATATCCTCCTTTTTCCAACTGCCCTAAATTCATGGCTACGGTTTGTGCTTCGTGAGCACACTCAACATTATTTAAATCGACAATCTTCAAAATTTCGCCTGCCCGAAGCACAGCTATCTCGCCATCTTCCAGATAAACCACCTTATTAATATAAGACACCATCGGAGTGGCATCGGATGCCAAAAAGTATTCCCCCTCGCCTATGCCTACTACCAAAGGACTGCTTTTGCGTGCGGCAACTATCTCGTCGGGGCAGTTACGGTCGATAACCGCAATGGCGTATGCCCCTACGACTTCACGCAAAGCCAACTGTACTGCGGTCAACAAATCGGGTGCGCCGTGGGTTTGAATGTAATCAATAAGCTGTACCAACACCTCCGTGTCGGTGTTACTCTTAAACACATAACCTTTTGCGCAGAGTTTCTCTTTTAGCGTAGCATAATTTTCTATAATCCCATTATGCACCAAAGCCAGATTACCATGACAAGAACAATGTGGATGCGCATTCGCTGTACTCGGTTCGCCGTGGGTAGCCCATCTCGTATGTGCGATTCCCACAAGCCCTGACACGTCTTTACCTTCTGTCTCCCGTTCCAAATCGGCTACTTTTCCTACCGATTTATAAACATTCAACTCGCCTTTCTCATTTATCAATGCCACGCCTGCACTGTCATAACCTCTGTACTCCAACCGGCGTAATCCGTCAATCAATACCGGATAAGCCTTCCGCCTTCCTATATAACCTACAATTCCACACATAATACGCTGTTTATTTAACCAAATATTATAAATAATTACATAATAGCATCATATATTCTGATTATCTGTTTATTTTGTATCAAAAAGAAACAAACAGTCCTGCTGCAAAATTAATTTATTTCCCAATATAAGAGGCTATCTGAACTATTTTTTATAACTTTAGGAAAATATAGGCAGACAAGGAAAACTTTCCGATAGCATAGCGTGTTTTATTTTTAGTAATAATCACTTAAAACCATACAATTATGTTACATAAAATGCCGGAACTTCCGTATAAGACGGAAGAACTTGCTCCGAAAATGAGCAAAGAAACTTTTGATTTCCATTATGGAAAACATTTACAGACTTACGTAGACAACCTGAACAAACTTATCGCAGGTACTCCTTTTGAAAATTCGACACTGGAAGATATCATCCGGCAAGCCGATGGAGGCATTTTCAACAATGCGGCTCAAACGTGGAATCATACATTTTTCTTCTTAAGCCTGACGCCTCATCAGCCTCAAATGCCTGCTGCACTAAAAGATGCGCTTACACGCGATTTCGGTTCGGTAGATGCTTTTAAAGAAGAATTTACAAAAGCTGCAATCGGACTGTTCGGTTCGGGCTGGACATGGCTGGTGGCAGATAAAGACGGACATTTATCAATTATCAGCGAATCCAATGCCGGTAATCCATTGAAACGCGGCTTGACTCCTATAATGACTATCGACGTTTGGGAACATGCTTACTACATTGATTATCGCAACCGACGCGCCGATTTTGTTAAAACATTCTGGGAACTGGTTAACTGGGAATATATCGCCGCAAAATTACAAGCGGTACTATAAAAATTCTACCCGACAAACAGGTCAACTCTACTCATAGCAACGAATAGCTTGTCGGCTAAAAATTTTATTCTATTGGGTAATAAATGAGAGAGTGAATACGCAGGAACTTATCCTAACATCAGTTTAGGAAAGCCCCTGCGTTATTTTTTTCAGAAAAACAGATGATTATCTTCTCAGAAAGCCTCTTTGCGCTTTTTGCTTGTCAGTATCAGATAAAGACCTAAAACAATAAGTGGCACGCTCAACCACTGACCAATATTCAAGGTCATGCCTACTTCTTCTGCCACTTGCGGATTTTTCATGAATTCCAATCCGAAACGTGCACCGAAGAAAATCAATAACGAAACGCCCGTTATCAATCCCACGTGCCGCTGTAAACTGTATTTATGATACATCACCCACGAAACAATCAGGGCAACGAAACAATAAAGCATTTCGTAAATTTGAGTAGGATGGCAGGGTAACGATGCTCCGTTCTGGTTATATAGCTCCTGCCACTCACGCGAACGGACAAACTCAAATCCCCACGGCAATGAAGTAGGATAACCGAATATTTCAGAGTTCATCAGATTACCAAACCGAATACACATACATACCACAGCTACGGCAGGTATCATGCGGTCGAACAGCCACCACACGCTTTTCCTCGTGACTTTCTTCGAATACCAGACAAGTGCCAGAATCAATGCAAATACTCCGCCATGACTGGCAAGTCCACCTTTCCATATTTTGAAGATCTCGGCGGGATGTGCGCCATAGTAATCCCATTCGTAAAACAGGCAGTGTCCTAATCGGGCACCAATCACACTGCTCACAATACAATAAATAAAAAGTTTGTCTGCCCAATTATCGGGATAACCTTCCTTTTTAAACAAGCGCGATACCATTTCGTATGCAAAGATAAATCCCAATCCCCACATCAGTCCATACCAGCGGATTTCCAAAGAGCCTAAATGAACCAATACAGGGTCTACATCCCATACAATGCTTGCCAATGTCATAACTTTATTCTATAAATTACTTGTCTGAATGTTCTACTTCTATCAATTTTCCGGTGGTAGAATTAATAATAAAACCACGCACCACAATATCATTCGGGATAAGCGGATGATGTTCAACAATGTGCATACTGCGGCGAACAGCCTCGCAGCCATCGTCAAAACCGCTCAGCCATGCCCGCAAATCCACCCCACAATATTCCATCATGTCAATATGATCTTGCGAAACGCCTCTCTCGCGCATGTGGTTCAGCATGGTTTCGCTGTCCATGTGTTGTGCTCCGCAGTCGGAATGCCCGATAATCATCACCTCTTTCACCCCCAGTTCATAAATGGCAACCAACAGACTCCGCATTGCACTGCCAAAAGGGTGAGTTATCGTCCCACCGGCATTCTTTATCATCTTCACATCACCGTTTTTTATCCCTAACGAAGCCGGAAGCAATTCCGTAAGGCGTGTATCCATACACGTTACGATAGCTATTTTCTTATCCGGATATTTATTGGTGATATACTTTTCATATCCTTTTTGAGAGACAAATGCGTTATTGTATTCCAACAAATCGTCTATCATAATTGCTCCTTTCTTTCCTGTTTTTGGCAAAAGTACATACTTTATTTGACAAAAAACAAATAATCTGTATTTTTGTAGAAAATTCAAATCAAACAAGCGAATTATGTCAAAAGAATTAGAACTTAAGTACGGCTGTAATCCTAACCAAAAGCCGGCACGCATTTTTATGCAAGAAGGCGAACTGCCTATTGAAGTATTAAACGGACGTCCGGGGTATATTAATTTTCTGGATGCTTTAAACGGATGGCAGTTAGTGAAAGAACTGAAAGAAGCTACGGGAATGCCTGCTGCTACTTCTTTTAAACATGTTAGTCCGGCGGGAGCTGCTATCGGTCTTGAACTGGATGATACGATGAAACAGATTTATTTCGTCGACGGTCTGCCGCTTTCCCCGCTTGCCAACGCATACGTACGTGCCCGCGGAGCGGATCGTATGTCTTCTTATGGCGACTTTATAGCACTTAGCGATGTATGCGACGAAGCAACCGCCCGCTTTATCAACCGCGAAGTGTCTGACGGAGTTATCGCTCCGGGATATACCGACGAAGCACTGGCTATCTTGAAAAACAAACGTAAAGGGACTTATAACGTTATCAAGATAGATCCGGAATATAAACCGGCTCCCATCGAACACAAAGACGTATTCGGTGTAACCTTCGAGCAGGGAAGAAACGAAATCAAGCTGAATACGCCGGAATTGTTTGCAAACATCCCTACACAAAACAAGAATTTTACCGATGCAGCCAAGCGCGACTTGATGATTGCTCTCATCACGCTGAAATATACACAATCGAACTCGGTTTGCTACGTTAAAGACGGACAGGCTATCGGTATCGGTGCAGGTCAGCAAAGCCGCATCCACTGTACGCGCCTCGCCGGAAACAAAGCCGATATCTGGTATTTACGCCAGCATCCGAAGGTATTAAACCTGCCGTGGGTAGAGAAAATCCGCCGTGCCGACCGCGACAACACTATTGATGTTTACATCAGCGATGATCACGACGACGTATTGGCTGACGGCGTTTGGCAGCAATTCTTCACCGAGAAACCCGAAGTTTTAACTCGCGAAGAAAAAAGAGCATGGCTGGACACACTGAAGGGTGTATCGCTGGGGTCGGATGCATTTTTCCCGTTTGGCGACAACATCGAACGTGCACACAAAAGCGGTGTAGAATATATAGCGCAAGCCGGAGGTTCGGTACGCGATGACAATGTTATCGAAACCTGCGACAAGTACGGAATTGCGATGGCATTTACAGGAATCCGCTTGTTCCATCATTAATAGTAATCCGGACACGGAACCAACAGATAACCATAGCTCAGACACGTTGTTGGTTCCGTGTCTTTTTTTATCCCCAAAACCCTCCCCGGCATATCTGCTTGCCTAAAATATACCATAGTGTCATCTTTTTAGACTTTTCTTTCATTCCTTCCGTTTCATTTCGCCTACTTTTGCCTTAAAAAAGCATAGGTTCTATGAAAACACCCTCACTATTATTATCGTCATTCTTATGCGCGGCGCTCACCTTGCCGGCAGCAGCGCAGCATGTTTGCCCGAAAGAAGCGTGTGCAAACTTCAAAGGCAAAGAAATATACATTCCAAAAGACTTGCAGGGAATGGATTTAACAGACACGGCTTCGGTATGGAGTTACCACCACTTGTGCTGTACAGATAATCTGGCTATATTCTGGCAAAAAGGCTTCGGCAATGATTTATCCAACCCTCCCCGCTTAGAAGGGCAGGAAATGAAAGTAGACATGAAAAACCTTACCGAGAAGTTGGAGCATTTCTACACGTTCTTCCGAGATACCCTTCAATTTACCAAGCCCGGTTCAAACAGCGACCGGTACCGGATGATAGTGATGCTGAATTATTCGCTCGAAGGAACAGCGTACGGCGGAGACTATGACGGGGTTATCGGGGGCTTATGGGTAGCACCGAACCGCATTCAGGATGAAAAGCTGAACTGCGTGGCACATGAGTTGGGGCATAGTTTCCAGTCGCAAATTACCTGCGACGGCGCGGGAGAAGCATGGGGAGGATGCGGATTTTTTGAAATGGCATCGCAATGGATGCTTTGGCAAGTAAACCCCGACTGGCAGACCGATGAGCGTTACCACTGGGAAGCATTCACCAAACTATCCCACAAGGCTTTCTTGCATTTGGAGAATATTTACCACTCTCCTTACGTACTTGAATACTGGAGTACCAAACACGGCAAGCCGTTTATAGCTGAAATGTTTCGTCAGGGAAAACGTGGAGAAGACCCCGTGATTACTTACAAGCGCATGACTAAACTCTCACAAGGCGACTTCTGTGATGAGATGTTTGATGCTTGCCGGCATTTCATCAACTGGGACTTCGACCGGGTATGGAAAAACAGCCGGCCGTATGCGAATCAGTACACTTGCCGACTGATAGCGCAACCTGAAGGATGGTATCAGGTAGCCGCTGAAAATTGTCCGGAGAATTATGGTTTCAATGCCATCCCGCTTGTTGTGCCCGAAAGCGGTAAAAAAGTGGAAGTCACTTTCGAAGGAATAAGCCAACCCATTGAGGGGTACACCGCCGTCAATTCTGACAAAGCAGGATGGAGATACGGATTCGTAGCAGTGACTGCCGAGGGGAAAAGCATTTACGGAGACATGGAGTCAGCTCCAAGCGGGAAACTAAGTTTCCAAACACCCGATAACGCCCAACTGTCTTACCTCTGGCTGGTAGTTATGGGCGCGCCTACCGAACATTGGATGAACCCGTCTCCTGAGAGCAAAGAGAAAGATGCCCAATGGCCTTATCGTATAAAACTGAAAGGCACTACGCCCAAGAATTGATTTTTCACTATTTTTGTCGCATCACTTTTTATTATTATAACCATGTTTGCAAAAGAAACTTATATGAACCGCCGAAATACGCTCAAAAAGAGTGTCGGCTCCGGACTTTTACTGTTTTTAGGAAACGATGAAAGCGGAATGAATTATGAAGACAACACCTATCCGTATCGTCAAGATTCTTCTTTTTTATACTTTTTCGGACTTCCGTATGCCGGATTAAATGCCATCATTGACATTGATGAAGACCGTGAAATTATATTCGGTGACGAGTTGACCATCGACCACATCGTGTGGATGGGAACGCAACCTACTTTGCACGAAAAGGCGCAACGGGTGGGCATCGGCGAGACACGCCCCTCTGCCGACCTGAAAGCGTATCTTGAAAAAGCACGGAAAAAGGGACAGACGATTCATTACCTGCCAGTTTATCGCGCCGAACATCGCTTGAAGCTACTCGACCTGTTGGGTATCAAACCGGGCACCGAACAGCCTTCGGTTACGTTCATCAAAGCAATCGTAAACTTACGAAACTATAAAACAGCCGAAGAAATCGTTGAAATCGAGCGGGCTTGCGACGTTACCGCCGAAATGCACCTTGCCGCCATGCGTACGCTGCGCGTCGGGATGAAAGAATGCGAAGTGTCTGCCGCCCTCGAAGCAGTGGCTCAGGCACACGGTTGCTCTTTGTCTTTTCCCACGATTGCAACGGTATGCGGACAGACTTTACACAACCATTATCACGGACATACCGTGAAAGAGGGCGATATGTTATTGGTAGATGCGGGAGCAGAAACCGCTATGGGTTACGCCGGCGACATGTCGTCTACGATTTGCGCGGGTAAGAAATTTACATCGCGCCAAAAAGAAATTTACGATATACAGGTAGCGTCTCACCGGGCTGCCGTCGATGCGTTAAAGCCGGGCGTACCGTTTAAAGAGGTTTACGAATTGTCATGCCGCGTAATCTGCGAGGGACTGAAGGCGTTAGGACTGATGAAGGGAGCCCCTGCCGAAGCGGTGGCTGCCGGAGCGCACGCCATGTTCTTCCCTTGCGGACTGGGACACATGATGGGGCTTGATGTTCACGACATGGAAAACCTCGGCGAAGTATGGGTAGGCTACAACGGAGAACCTAAAAGCACACAGTTCGGACGCAAATCACTGCGTTTGGCACGCCCGCTCGAACCGGGATTCGTTCTGACCATCGAACCGGGCATTTATTTTATCCCTGAACTGATAGATTACTGGAAAGCAGAGAAACGCTTCACCGATTTCATTAACTACGATAAGCTGGAAAGTTACCGCGATTTTACCGGACTGCGTAACGAGGAAGATTATCTGATAACCGAAACCGGAGCACGCCGCTTGGGTAAGAAGATTCCGTTGACAACCGAAGAAGTGGAGGCACTGCGATGAAAAACGACAACAAAGCGATTGTATACGCCTGTCTCGCCGTATTGAGCTGGTCGACCGTAGCTACCGCCTTTAAGATAGCTTTAAAGAATCTTACTTACTTTGAATTACTGTTGGTGGCAAGCCTTACCTCGCTCGTCATATTTACCATTTTGCTCACCGTTCAGCGGAAATGGCGGCTCGTTTCCCGGCTCACCCGCAAACAATGGGGATATTTTGCGGGAATGGGACTGCTTAACCCGGTGGCCTATTACCTTACGCTGTTCAGCGCGTATTCCTTCCTACCGGCACAGGTGGCCCAGCCCATTAACTACGCATGGCCCATCGTACTGCTCATCTTGCTGGCTCTATTCGACGGACAACCCATTCCGAAAAAGAAATACATCGGCATGTTTGTTTCTTTGGCAGGTGTTGTTCTGATTTCACTCGGAACAGGCAATGCAAGCGGAATGAATATAGCCCCCGTCGGATTGCTGCTTGCCGCACTCAGTGCCGTGTTATGGGCAAGTTACTGGCTGATTAACAACAAGCAAAAAAATGAGACAGACAGCAGCGTGGTTTTATTTATGACATTCCTGTTCGGGTCGGTCTACTTGGTAATAGGAGCCGCTTTTGTCGGGGTTGACCTAAACACACTTCCGGGCATCCTTTCAGGAATCTACGTGGGAGGGTTCGAAATGGGTATTCCGTTTATTTTCTTCGGGCTGGCAATGCGGAAAACCAGCAACCCAGCTTTGGTGAACCAACTGTGTTACCTTTCGCCGTTCATGTCGCTGTTTTTCATCGCAGTGGTATTGGGCGAAAAAATCGTATTCACTACCTATATCGGTTTGATACTGATTGTGATCGGCATCATATTCAACCAATATTTCGTAAAAGGAAACGCTCAGACGACGAGTAATTCCACCTCTCAAAAATAAAACAATATTACCGCCGTTTTTTCAATATAAACATACATAAAAAACGCTACCCATAGCACAGCGGTATGCTATGGGTAGCGTTAACCAACACTACGGCTAATTTTCAGCAACACATGCGGATAAATTCCGGCAGCATCCGCCGAAAGTCGCTACACACACATTTTCAAGCTCTTACAAAAACCGGAATCTTCTACTTCGATATTCATAAAAACTTACACTCCCCTCTGCTCTTTCTCTTTATTATTAATGTATCGCCCTGCCCGTTTTTATAGCTTTTGCCGTCTGCTTTAAAATCTACATGATTGCTTATTTTTTGAACTAATTTTATGGTAAAGAATAAAAATAAATGCCTAAATTTGCCACGCTTTTTAATATTTCGAGGATGGTAAAAGGGATAAAACAACTTTTAACGTTTAGGGTAGCTCTTGTCGTTTCAATAAGAGTCAGGTTCATCTATGCCCTTGTTTCATTCCTTTTCACTTCGCCATCAGCAGCTGAATCACAACAGTTTACCAGCCAAAAGCGAATAGAAAACAGCGTTTTCCGAATATACCGTTTTCTATTCAGACAAATAAGAACAGCGATACGTCTTATTCAGTCTCACCATACTCACAGTTCGGTCAATTATCTTTACCGGCTTCAGAAAATTCAGATTTAGCCGTCCGGACAAAACGATGAGACCCGCATCAGACACACCCGAAAATGTCATTATTATAAATCTTTCTATATATGTTTTTCACATTTATCATAGTAGTAATTCTGACGGCAATAACCCTTGTGGTTGCAGCGTTGGCGATTGCAGAGCTTATATCTCCGCGTTCGTCTAACCCGCAAAAAGGCGAGCCGTATGAATGTGGTATCCCTACCCGCGGTAACTCTTGGGTTCAGTTTAAGGTGGGATATTACTTGTTCGCCATTCTGTTCCTGATGTTCGACATCGAAACAGTATTCTTGTTTCCGTGGGCAGTAGTGGCAAGTCAGATTGGAACTTACGCACTTGTCAGCGTCAGTTTCTTCCTTGTAGTATTAATTTTAGGCCTTGCTTATGCTTGGCGGAAAGGAGCATTGGAATGGAAGTAGAAAAAGGTACGAAGATTCGTTCGATGAAATACGACGAATTTAAGAACAACGACTACTTGGAACAACTCGTAGAACAGGTGAACCAAGACGGAGCAGGCGTTATTCTGACTACTTTCGACGAACTGATTAACTGGGGACGAAGCAACTCGGTATGGAGTTTGTTGTTGGGAACCAGTTGCTGTGCCATCGAATTTATGGCGCTGGGTGCTGCACGTTATGACATGGCACGCTTCGGTTTCGAAGTAACACGTAACTCTCCTCGCCAGTCAGACGTTCTGGTGGTTATGGGAACCATCAACTATCGTACAGCTCCCGTAATGAAACGTTTGTACGACCAGATGGCAGAACCGAAATATGTGGTAGCCGTAGGAGGATGTACCATTTCGGGCGGTCCGTTCATCAAGTCTTACAACGTAGTAAACGGTATCGACAAGGTAATTCCGGTCGATGTTTTTATCCCCGGTTGTCCGCCGCGTCCTGAAGCATTCTATTACGGACTGATGCAGTTACAACGCAAGATGAAGGTAGAACGCTACTTGGGAGGCTTGAACCGCAGCCATGCACACGACGAAGAAGGCAACGATACCGAAAAGGCGAAAGGAGGTAACCAATGAAACGTGACGATATAATAAAAAACATACAAGGAGCTGAAGTTTGCCCGGGAAACGCCGGAGTAATCAAAGTACCTTTGAGCGCTTTCCGCAAGGTTGCCGAAGGACTGAGAAATGACCCACAAAGCCCTATGGATTTCCTGCGCGACGTAGTAGGTATGGACTGGGGTGAAGAAGGTTTGGGAGCTGTTTATTTCATGGAATCGACTGTGACGGGCGACACCGTTGCCATCCGTACTGCAACGACCGACCGCGAACAACCCGTACTGCCCACGGTGAGCGACCTGTGGAAAACTGCTATCATCAAAGAACGTGAAGCATACGATTTCTTCGGAATCCTGTTCGAAGGACATCCCGACATGCGCCGCATCTTCTTGCGCGAAGACTGGATAGGATGGCCGCTGCGTAAGGATTACGACATGAATTCGAACCCGCTGCGTTTGGACAATGAATACAACAGCGATATTACAAAAGAATACCGCCTGCTGCCTGACGGAACATTAAAAGGCATTGACCACAGAGTATTCGGCGAGAATGACTTTGTAGTGAGCATGGGTCCTCAACACCCGTCTACCCACGGTGCATTGCGTATGCGTATCGCCCTGAACGGAGAAATTGTGAAAAAAGTAGATCCGATATTGGGATACATCCACCGCGGTATCGAAAAAATGAACGAAAGCCTGACTTATCCGCAGACTCTCGGTATGACCGACCGTTTGGATTACCTGAGCGCACACCAAAGCCGTCATGCCCTGTGTATGTGTATCGAACAAGCTGCCGGTATCGAAATCTCCGAACGTGCCAAATATATCCGTACCATCATGGACGAATTGCAACGAATCGATTCGCACTTGCTTTTCTATTCTTGTTTGGTATTGGATATGGGTGCCATGACACCGTTCTTCTACGGATTCCGTGAAAGAGAGATGATACTTGACATCTTCGAAGAAACCACCGGCGGACGACTCATCCAGCATTATAACGTGATAGGTGGCGTACAGGATGACATTCACCCCACTTTCTGCCAGAAAGTGAAAGAATTCATCAAGCACTTGCGTAGTGTCATCAAAGATTACCATGCTATTTTCACAGACAATGTCATCGCCGACACCCGTATGAAAGGCGTGGGCATACTGACGAAAGAAGAAGCCATCTCGTTAGGATGTACCGGAGGTACAGGACGTGCCACAGGCTGGGCTAACGACGTACGTAAACGTCATCCGTACGGACTGTATGATAAAGTGGACTTCAAGGAAATCACCCTGACTGAATGTGACACATTCGCACGCTACATGGTTCGTATGAACGAAATCATGGAATCATGCCGCATCATCGAACAATTGATTGATAACATTCCGGAAGGTGAATTCCGCGTGAAGACTAAACCCATCATCAAGTTACCCGAAGGTATCTGGACATCGGCAGTAGAATCAAGCCGTGGAGAATTCGGCGTGATGATAGAAAGTCACGGAGACAAAACACCGTACCGTATGCACTTCCGGTCTACCGGTCTGCCATTGGTACAAGCAATGGACACCCTGTGTCGCGGATGGAAATTTGCCGACCTGATTGCCATCGGTGCTTCGGCAGACTTTGTGATTCCAGACATCGACCGATAAGATAAACACAACGTTCAAAACCAATTATTACAAATATGAACCAAGCATTTTTAGATTATTATAACCTACAACCGCTCTTGACAGCCATCCACTCGTGGTTGTGCGGCATCATGCCCGAAGGCCTTGCCATTTTCCTTGAGTGCGTTGTTGTAGGTGTCATTATTTTGGTATTGTATGCCGTGCTTGCCATCATCCTTATCTACATGGAACGTAAGGTCTGCGCAGCTTTCCAATGCCGTCTCGGTCCGAATCGTGTAGGAGGAAAAGGAGGTTTGCTCCAAGTACCTGCCGACGTAATCAAGATTCTGATAAAAGAGGTCATCAAACTGAAAGATGCCGACCGTTTCCTTTATAATTTGGCTCCTTTCTTGGTGATTTTAGCTTCTATCCTGACTTTCTCTTGCTTACCGTGGCACAAAGGCGGAGAAATCCTTCACATGAATATCGGTATCTTCTTCGTTATTGCCGCTTCGAGCATCGGTATTTTAGGTATCCTGCTCGCCGGATGGAGTAGTAACAGCAAGTATACGCTCATCGGTGCGGTACGAAGCGGAGCCATGATTATCAGCTACGAACTCTCAGTGGGTATATCTGTGCTGACTATGGTTGTGTTAAGCGGAACCACCGATATTCAGGCAATCGTTGAAAACCAAGCAAACGGTTGGTATATATTCAAAGGACATATCCCTGCCATTTTATGCTTTATCATCTATTTGATTGCAGGTAACGCTGAAGCCAACCGCGGTCCGTTCGACCTTGCAGAAGCAGAACAAGAGTTGACAGCCGGCTATCATACCGAGTATTCGGGTATCCATTTCGGCTTCTTCTATCTGGCAGAATATCTGAACTTGTTCATCGTAGCCGGTATCGCCACTACACTGTTCCTCGGAGGATGGATGCCATTCCATATATCAGGTCTGGACGGATTTAACGCCGTCATGGATTACATTCCGGGAATCGTATGGTTCTTAGGAAAAACATTCTTCGTGGTATTCCTGCTGATGTGGATTCGCTGGACATTCCCCCGTCTGCGTATCGATCAAGTATTAACATTCGAATGGAAATACCTCATGCCTACATCTTTAGTAGTATTGATACTGATGACTGTATGCAAGGTAGCAGGGTTAACGTTTTAATCAGTTGACAGGAAACCGATTGGTAAACATAACCATCTCGGTGGCCTAAAAAATAAAAAAGATGAGTAAATTTAGCGAATATATAAAAGGATACTTCTGGGGTACGAAGACGCTTTTGGTGGGTATGCGTACTTCTATGAAGGTTTTCTGCCAGAAGAAAGTGACGGAACAGTATCCGGAAAACCGCCACACTACCCTCCATATCCCGGAACGCCATCGCGCCATGCTCGTCATGCCTCATGACGAAGAAGGAAACAACCGTTGCATCGCCTGCGGATTGTGTCAAATGGCTTGTCCGAACGGAACCATCCGCCTGACAACCGAAATGCGCGAAACGGAAGAAGGAAAGAAAAAGAAATTCCTTGTGAAATATGAATATAACTTGGGTTCATGTATGTTCTGCCAACTGTGTGTGAACGCGTGTCCGCATGACGCCATCCGTTTCACGAATGACTTCGAAAATGCCGTGTTCCAGAAAGAAAAGCTCGTACTGACATTGAATAAAATAAAATAAGTAAGATTATGAGTATATCACTTCAAGAAATCGCATTCTATGTCGTAGGTGCATGTATCGCCTTGTGTTCGATACTTGCGGTAACTACGGGACGAATACTGCGTGCAGCAACTTACCTGTTGTTCGTGTTGTTCGGAACAGGAGCCATTTACGGAATTTTAGGCTATACTTTCCTCGGTGCAGTCCAGTTGATGGTTTATGCCGGAGGTATCGTAGTTCTGTACGTGTTCTCTATCCTTTTAACACGTTCTGATAAGGATATGAAATATCGACAAAACCGTGCTAAACTGATTAGTGTCTTAGCAACCGTAATTGTGGGTGCTGTTTTGGTTTTATTCTTGACTCTATCAAACGGATTTGTTTTAAATACAATTCCGCAAGGTGTAGAACTTCCGATGGAAACAGTCGGCCATGCGCTAATCGGTACAGATAAATATGAGTTCATCCTGCCTTTCGAGGTAGTCAGTGTATTGTTGCTGGCATGTATGGTAGGTGCTCTTCTTATAGCCCGAAAAGAAAAAAACAATTAAAAAGAGAATTATGGAAATACATGTAATACACTACCTGATTATCAGTACGGTGATGATGTTCTGCGGAATCTACGGATTCTTCACACGCAGAAACTTACTCGCCCTTCTGATTTCGGTGGAACTGATGCTGAACGCGACAAACATAAACTTTGCCGTTTTCAACCGTTATCTTTTCCCTGACCAATTAGAAGGACATTTCTTCAGCCTGTTCGGTATCGCTATCGCCGCTGCCGAAACAGCCGTTGCCATTGCCATTATTATTAACGTATATCGTAACGTTAAGCAAGTGCTTACTGACGATATAACTGATCTGAAAGGATAACTATTAAAGTGAAAAAATTATGGACTATACAATTCTGATACTAGCATTGCCCGCACTAAGTTTCTTAGTACTGGCTTTGGCCGGCATGAAGATGTCGCACCGCGTAGCTGGTATGCTCGGTACGCTATCATTGGGTATCGTGGCTGTACTAAGTTATATGACGGCTTTCAGCTACTTTACTGCTGAGCGCACATCCGAAGGCGTCTACCCCACGCTTGAACCGTGGAACTTTGAATGGCTTCCGTTCACTTCATCACTTCATATCGACATGGGCATTTTGCTTGACCCGATTTCGGTTATGATGTTAGTGGTAATATCTACCGTCAGCTTGATGGTACACATTTATTCATTCGGCTACATGAAGGGAGAAGTAGGTTTCCAACGTTACTATGCTTTCCTTTCTCTTTTTACATTCTCAATGTTGGGACTTGTTGTAGCTACGAACATTTTCCAAATGTATGTATTCTGGGAATTGGTGGGTGTTTCTTCTTACCTGCTTATCGGCTTCTACTATACCAAACCCGAAGCGATTGCAGCCAGCAAGAAAGCATTTATCGTTACCCGCTTTGCCGATTTGGGCTTCTTGATCGGTATATTAATCTACGGATACTACATGAACACGTTTACATTCACTCCTACCGAAGAACAATTAATGCACGCCGGCATGGTTCTGCCGTGGGCATTGGGATTGATGTTCGTAGGTGGAGCAGGTAAAAGTGCCATGTTCCCGTTACACATCTGGTTACCGGATGCAATGGAAGGCCCTACCCCGGTTTCTGCATTGATTCATGCTGCCACGATGGTGGTTGCCGGTGTATACTTGGTAGCGCGCATGTTCCCGCTGTTCATCGGATTTGCTCCGAACGCTTTACACATGGTTGCATACGTGGGAGCTTTCACAGCATTCTACGCCGCAGCCGTTGCATGTGCGCAAAGCGATATCAAACGTGTGTTGGCATTCTCTACCATCTCTCAGATAGGTTTCATGATGGTAGCCTTAGGCGTTTGTACTGCTGCCGACCCGCATGAAGGTGGTTTGGGATATATGGCAGGTATGTTCCACCTCTTTACTCACGCCATGTTCAAAGCCCTCTTGTTCTTGGGAGCCGGTTGTATTATCCACGCAGTCCACAGCAACGAGATGGAAACAATGGGCGGACTTCGGAAATACATGCCTATTACTCATATTACTTTCCTTATCGCATGTTTGGCTATCGCAGGTATTCCTCCGTTCTCAGGTTTCTTCTCTAAAGACGAAATTCTGACTGCATGTTTCCAGTTCAGCCCGGTTATCGGATGGGTGATGACCATCATTGCCGGAATGACGGCTTTCTATATGTTCCGTTTGTACTACGGTATATTCTGGGGAAAAGAAAACAAAGAATTGCACGAACATCATACCCCGCACGAAAGTCCGCTGTCTATGACTTTCCCGCTGATGTTCTTGGCTCTGATTACGCTTGTTGCCGGATTTATTCCGTTCGGACATTACGTTTCTTCTAACGGTCATGCTTACGACATTCACCTCGACTGGAGCGTAGCGGGTACAAGCATCGTGGTTGCCGTAATCGCCATTGCACTTGCAACATGGATGTACGCCCGCGAAAAGCAGCCTGTTGCCGAAATGCTTGCAAAACGTTTCAGCACCCTGCATCGTGCCGCATACCGCCGCTTCTATATGGATGAAATCTGGATGTTCGTAACAAAGAGAATCATCTTCCGCTGCATCTCTACACCGCTGGCATGGTTCGACCGCCACGTGGTAGACCAGTTCATGAACTTCATGGCATGGAGTACAAATGCGGCAGGCGAAAGTGCACAGCCCATCCAGAACGGCCGCATTCAGAGTTATACACAATGGTTCTTAGGAGGAATCGTCGTACTCACTATTATCTTATTAATTTTCTAAAAAAATGAATATACTGAGTCTTTTCGTATTAATCCCGTTGCTGATGCTCCTCGGGCTGTGGATTGCCCGGAACCTGAATCAGGTACGGGGAGTGATGGTGGCAGGCTCAACCTTGCTTTTGATTCTTTCTGCCTACCTCACGGTATCATATATTGGTCTGCGTAACGCGGGCGCTACCGACGAAATGCTTTTCACCGACAGCATCTCGTGGTATGCTCCGCTCCATATCTGCTATTCGGTCGGCGTCGACGGTATTTCAGTTGTAATGCTTCTGTTGAGTGCCATTATCGTATTTACCGGAACATTTGCATCTTGGAAGCTCCAGCCGCTTACTAAAGAATACTTCTTGTGGTTTACATTATTGAGTACCGGTGTGTTCGGTTTCTTTATTTCGACCGACCTGTTCACCATGTTCATGTTCTACGAGGTTGCCCTTATCCCGATGTATCTGCTTATCGGCGTTTGGGGTAGCGGACGCAAGGAATATGCCGCAATGAAACTTACACTGATGTTGATGGGTGGTTCGGCTTTCTTGCTTATCGGTATCTTGGGTATCTATTACGGAGCCGGAGCTGAAACAATGAACGTTCTCGAAATAGCAAACAAATACATCCCGACAGAAATCCAACGTATTTTCTTCCCGGCTGTATTCCTCGGATTCGGCGTACTGGGAGCTTTGTTCCCGTTCCATACATGGAGCCCCGACGGTCACGCTTCTGCCCCCACGGCGGTAAGTATGCTCCACGCCGGCGTATTGATGAAGCTGGGAGGTTACGGATGTTTCCGCGTAGCGATGTATCTGATGCCTACCGGAGCTGCAATTTGGGGAGACCTCTTCCTGATTCTGACTACGATTTCGGTAGTTTACGGAGCTTTCAGCGCCGTTGTACAAACCGACTTGAAGTACATCAACGCATACTCTTCTGTTAGCCACTGCGGACTTGTATTGTTTGCTTTATTGATGATGACCCGTGTGAGCGCAACCGGAGCTATCCTCCAGATGCTGAGCCACGGATTGATGACAGCCCTCTTCTTTGCTTTAATCGGTATGATTTACGGACGTACACATACACGTGACATCCGCCAACTTTCCGGTTTGATGAAGATTATGCCTTTCTTGGCAGTAGGTTACGTGATTGCCGGTCTTGCCAACCTCGGACTTCCGGGCTTGAGCGGATTTATCGCAGAAATGACGGTATTCGTAGGTTCATTCCAACACACAGATTCGTTCCACCGCATCTGTACCATCATCGCTACTACAAGTATTGTGATTACAGCCGTTTATATTCTTCGTGTTGTGGGCAAGATTCTTTACGGAACTTGCAAGAATCCGGAACATTTGAAGCTGACCGACGCTACGTGGGACGAACGTTTCGCCGTTATCTGCTTAATCGTAGCCGTAGCCGGATTAGGACTTGCGCCGTATTGGGTAAGCAATGTTATCAGCAGCAGCGTAGAACCGATTATTTCGCAATTAAGTTTTTAGATAAAGCATAACTTATGGATATAACAACAGCATTACTTTCCATGCAGGCTGAAGTCAGCCTCGTGGCAATATTGATAATCGTACTTCTCACGGATTTGTTTCTGAAAGAATCGAATCCGCGGATGATGCAGTCCGTGTCTTGCATCCTGCTGGTAGTACAGTTGGCGTTGAATATCGTGCCCACCGCCGGAGAAGCTTTCGGAGGCATGTATCACAGCACTGAAATGGCATCTGTAGTTAAAACAATCCTGACGGCCGGAACGTTGCTCGTTTTCCTGCAGTCAGGCGAATGGCTGGAACGTGAAGACTCACGCCGCAAATCGGGCGAATTTTACCTGCTCACACTGAGCACGCTTTTAGGTATGTACTTCATGGTAAGCTCTGGAAGCTTTATCCTTTTCTACATAGGTCTGGAATTGGCAAGTATCCCGATGGCATGTCTTGTTGCACTCGACAAATACCGTCACCACAGCGCCGAAGCCGGAGCCAAGTTCATCTTGAACGCCATGTTCTCGTCTGCCCTGATGCTTTATGGTATCTCAATGGTTTACGGAACATGCGGAACGGTATATTTCGCCGATCTTACTTCGGCTCTGACAGGTACACCGCTCCAAATCTTGGCGATGGTATTCTTCTTCTCCGGACTGGGATTCAAGCTCAGCCTCGTTCCGTTCCACATGTGGACGCCCGACGTTTATCAAGGTGCGCCGACTGCCGTTACCGGTTATCTGTCGGTTATCTCGAAAGGTGCAGCCGCTTTTGCGCTGATGAGCATCTTGGTTAAAGTATTCGGCGGAATGTGCGAACAGTGGAGCCTGCTGCTCAGCATCGTTATCGTAGTGACTATTACCATAGCAAACATCTTTGCCATCCTGCAAACCGACCTGAAGCGCTTCATGGCGTACAGTAGTATCTCGCAGGCAGGTTACATCATGCTTGCCGCACTGGCAGGAGACGGTCAGGGAATGTCTTCACTGGTATATTACATCGTGGTTTACATCGTGGCAAACCTCGCCATCTTCGGTGTTATCAGTGCCGTAGAGCAGCGTACCAACGGATGTGTAGAACGTTCGGCATACGCAGGTTTGTATCGCACGAATCCGCACCTGACGCTGGTAATGACACTTGCATTGTTCTCATTGGGAGGTATCCCGCCGTTTGCCGGATTCTTCTCTAAATTCTTTGTGTTTGCTGCCGCTTTCCACGACGGTCACTGGTTAGTTGTGTTCTTGGCGTTGATTAACACCATCATCTCATTGTTCTACTACCTGCTGATAGTAAAAGCAATGTATATCACGCCGAACGACAATCCGGTACCCACTTTCCGCAGTTCTGCCCTGATGCGCACCAGCCTCTTGCTGTGTGTGGCAGGTATCATCGTGTTAGGTTTGTTCAGTAGCATTTACCAGTTGCTTAGCGACGTGGCTACATTCTAAGCAGCTGCCGTTGTTTAGTTTGGGTACACTAAAAAATACCCGCACTTTATCACCCCGATAAGGTGCGGGTATTTTTTTGCGCAGTGAAGCCATTCAAACTATCCCGTCCCCTGCAAAAACAAAAGAAAAAATTCTCAGGAAACACCTCCGAAAACGCTACCGTTAGCGTTACTCATCCCATGCGGTAGAGTTTGCCCGTTCTTCCCATAGAACGACCTTACACTATGGGAAGCGTTTTCAGGTCTTGACAAAACCGGATAAAAGTATAAAGAAGCTATCCGGAAGTCATCGAATCAGCCTATAAAATCTTAAATTCCGACAAATTGCTACCCGAAAACAAAGCCTGTCCTAAAATATGTAAAGAATTAAAAAAGAAATATCTATCTTTGTGGCAATTAAAGGAACAACCAATTTTGAATTTTAAGAAATTAGATAAAATCTCCACTATGTCTGAAAGAAAAGTTAGAGTTCGTTTTGCTCCGAGCCCGACCGGAGCATTGCATATCGGCGGTGTACGCACTGCCCTGTATAATTACCTGTTTGCACGCCAACATGGAGGCGACCTGATATTCCGCATCGAGGATACCGACTCAAACCGCTTCGTACCGGGAGCAGAAGAGTATATCATCGAATCGTTCAAATGGCTGGGTATCAAGTTCGATGAAGGGGTAAGTTTCGGAGGTAATTACGGTCCGTACCGCCAATCGGAACGCCGGGACATCTATAAGAAATATGTACAGGTATTACTGGATAACGGCAAAGCCTACATCGCTTTCGACACGCCCGAAGAACTGGACGCAAAACGCAAGGAAATCCCTAACTTCCAATACGATGCTTCGACACGTACTTCGATGCGCAACTCGCTGACGATGAGCAAAGAAGAAGTCGACCAACTGATAGCCGAAGGCAAACAATACGTAGTGCGGTTCAAGATAGAGCCGAACGAAGACGTACACGTACACGACTTAATTCGCGGCGAAGTGGTTATAAACTCTTCCATCCTCGACGATAAGGTATTATATAAATCGGCAGACGAACTGCCTACTTACCACTTGGCAAACATCGTAGACGACCATTTGATGGAAGTATCTCACGTAATCCGTGGCGAAGAATGGTTGCCGTCTGCCCCGCTGCACGTATTGTTATACCGTGCATTCGGCTGGGAAGACACAATGCCGCAATTTGCCCACCTGCCTTTGTTGCTGAAGCCCGACGGAAACGGGAAATTGAGCAAACGCGACGGAGACCGTCTGGGATTCCCCGTATTCCCGCTGGAATGGCACGACCCCAAAACAGGTGAAGTGTCTTCAGGATACCGCGAATCCGGCTACTTGCCCGAAGCAGTGATTAACTTCCTCGCGCTGTTGGGTTGGAATCCGGGAAACGACCAAGAAATCATGTCGATGGACGAACTAATCAAGCTGTTCGACCTGCATCGTTGCAGCAAGGCAGGAGCTAAGTTCGACTACGAAAAAGGGAAATGGTTCAACCACGAATACATTCTGATGAAGAGCGATGAAGAAATCGCTACACTCTTTATGCCGATTCTGCGCGAACACGGCATCGAAGCTCCGATGGAAACCGTGGTAACGGTGGTAGGACTGATGAAAGGCCGTGTAAGTTTCATCAAAGAGCTGTGGGATACCTGCAAATTCTTCTTCGTGGCTCCAACCGAATACGACGAGAAAACAGTAAAAAAACGCTGGAAAGAGGATTCGGCAGAACGTATGACCGAACTTGCCGACTTACTGGAATCGCTTGACGACTTCTCACTGGCACACCAAGAAGAAGTGGTTATGAAATGGATTGAAGGCAAAGGCTATCATTTGGGAAATATCATGAACGCTTTCCGTCTGACGTTGGTAGGCGAAGGAAAAGGGCCGCACATGTTCGACATCTCTGCCGTATTGGGCAAAGAAGAAACCGTAAGACGTATGCGCCGTGCGATAGAAGTGCTTAAATAAACTTCAGCGGAAACTACTATGATTTATAATCTCATCATTACCTTATATATAAGTGCTGTCCGCGTGGCAGCACTTTTCAATAAAAAAGTATCCCGGATGGTGAAAGGAGAAAAAGAAACGTTCTCTATCCTGAAAAGCCAAATCAAGACGGGAGAAAAATACATCTGGTTTCATGCTGCCTCGCTCGGAGAGTTTGAACAAGGACGTCCGCTTATCGAAGCCATCCGCAAACAATATCCGCAATACCGCATCCTGCAAACATTCTTCTCGCCTTCCGGCTACGAAGTACGTAAAGATTATAAAGGTGCCGATGTGGTGTGCTACCTGCCGCTCGATACGCCCCATAACGCCAAACGCTTTATCGAGCTTGCACAGCCCTGCATGGCGTTCTTCATCAAATATGAATTTTGGCAGAACTACCTGAATGAACTGCACCAGCGAAATATCCCCACATATAGCATATCATCCATATTCCGTCCCGGACAAATCTTTTTCCGTTGGTACGGAACGGGGTATCGCAAAGTGCTTAAAACATTCACCCACCTGTTCGTTCAGAATGAAGAATCGGTACGCCTGCTGAAAAGCATCGGAGTGACCGACGTAACCATCTCCGGCGATACTCGCTTCGACCGCGTGATAGACATCTGTCGGCAAGCCAAAGAACTTCCGCTGGTAGAAGCATTTAAAGGAACGAACGAAAAAACATTCGTTGCCGGCAGTTCGTGGGCTCCGGACGAGGATATTTTCATCCCCTACTTCAATGTCCACCCCGAAATGAAACTTATCATCGCTCCGCACGTAATCGATGAAAGTCATCTGAAAGAAATAATGAGCAAACTGCACCGCCCTGCCGTACGCTACACACACGCCACGGCAGAAAACATCCGTCAGGCAGACTGCCTCATCATCGACTGTTTCGGGTTACTGTCTTCCATCTACCGCTACGGAGAAATAGCTTACATCGGAGGAGGATTCGGCGTAGGCATCCACAACACGCTCGAAGCTGCCGTTTATGGCATTCCCGTTATTTTCGGACCGAACAATCAGAAGTTCAGCGAGGCTCAAGGATTAAAATCCTGCGGCGGAGGACTTGAAATACATGGAAAAAAAGACTTCAACGAACTGATGGATAATCTACTTTCCAATTACAGTTTTCTCGACAAATCCGGAAAACGAGCCGGTAATTATGTAAGAGATAATGCCGGGGCTTTAACAAGAATCATGAATCGGCTGAGATTTTAATGGAATGTGTTGGGATATATAATAAAATCCGCTTCATCTTGATAGAATGAAGCGGATTTTATTTCTCCAATTAATTCAATTTACTCAGAAATATCTTCTCCATCAATGGTTATCTTTACATTGCCCATTCCCATACCAGATAATACTTCTCGAATTGCTTCATTAAAAATTCGCACCTTTTGTTCACGTATTTCCATTGGACTAATATAATCATTACAATTGATAATCAAACCTTTTCTATCAAGAGTAAAAGTCTTTTCTTGTAAAACATCCTCATTGCCATTACTACGTATCTTATATGCTACAGCAATAGCTACAAATGCACTATCCCCTTCTCCTATAAATGAATGTTCATCAAATATACCTCTGGCATCTAATAGTTTGTGGCATCCTGACATAGAATCCAGTTTATAAGTGTTATCTTGTTGCCAAACTTTAATAGGAATACTCACCTTTTTTTCAACCAAAATCCATTCTATTATTTGATAACTTTCCCCTTCTTTAAGACTTTCTTCAATAGAATTAACTACGCATTGTTTACTATGTTCTAAAATTTGTTTATCAGAAGCATTTGCAAAAAGTATGTCCTCATACGATGATGAACAACCTAGAAACAACATTAAAGTAAAAAAAACAGAAGTAATAATATTTCTCATAATGTTATATAATTTAAATTAGAATTGAGACTTTTAATCAACCAACGCTTAAGAAGCATAAGTGCTACCCAAATTAGTGTATAAATAAGATAATAATGATTGAAGTTATCAAATAGATACTACATCCTTGCTAAAATTCTGATCTGCATTTTTTACAAATCTTATTTTGACACTTGAATATTGATCCTCATGTTATTGCTAACCATAACTTTATTATTTATATCAGTAGTCATTAATCATTTCATTCACATCTTCCTATGACTTTTATTACATTACCATCAGAATCTAATACAAAAAGTTTTTCTTCTACTACGTAACCACCATAACTATTTTTGGCTCTATATTTGTGAAGAGCAAAATAAGTATCATTATTTTTATTATATACACCAAAGGCTTCCCAACTTATTCCTTCATAACTATCTGGATCTTTAAGATAATGTCGTTTAAGAAAAATCCTCACTCCTGCCATAGCATCAGTTTGGGATAATCCTCCTTTATTATTTCCATAGTTTTCAATTCTATTGTTACCATTAGGAGGAGTTGATATATTGAAAATTGAAACAATGCAAAGAAAGATCAATACAGCTATCCATTGTAGTCGTTTTTTATTCTTTTTATTTTGTATGTAAACGGGATTCTGAATAATACAACCACATGAAAGACATCTAATATATTCTTCATTTTTTAATCCTTCATCAATTGTTAAATTCACCCCACAATTACTGCATCGAATTTGTTGTGTATAAGCAGTTAATTGATTATCGTTTTTTTATTTTGTTTTATTGAATTGTTTGAACGAAGTGCAGAAAGTTCTCTGCGAAATTCACGATTGATTTTATTGAAATTTCCTTGCAAGTTAAGAGGAGGATTGTATATGCGAATCAATTCCTTTTCAATATCTGCATATTCGTTATTTGCATAATAAAAAAGCAACAAGTTTTTTTTCATCCAATCAGTCAGTACGTGTTCATCAAATTCATTAAATGTAGTTTTTCCGTTTTGGGAAAAGTTAATATCCCGTGGAATGAGTTTGAATCCCAATAAACACCCTAATGATTTACGAATTGTAGAATTTCCAGCGGTGCCAGTGAAATGTTGCTTGTAATCACGGACACGCAGACTTCTACTGCTTTTACCTACATACACTACACTATATTTCTCATTTTTATAATCGAAAGATGTTAGTATTGGGGAAGTAGAAATTTCCACTTTTACGGGTAATGAACTCATATCACGCAATACTACGATATAATTACCAGGCTTATTAGGTAAAGTCAAAGCTCTCATTTTTTGTGGGTCAAATAGAGAAAACTTATCTTGTAAAATCATATTATTGATTTTATTATCTGCCTGAGACCCTATTAAGCAGAATTATACAATAAAAAGCGTGGGTCTACATGCCACGTCTTAGATGAAGGTCGTAGGAAAATACCTTGAGTACAGATATGGATATAGCAGCCCACGCTATAGCGTGAGAACCACTATGCTATCCTTGTACTCTTTGAAAATTTCCTACGTTTTCACCTACAAGATAAGCATAACGCTTCTTTCATTTCTAATATGTCTTGGAAAGAGTTTACTCAATCCAATGCAAAAATAGAAAAAATAATCAATTTACTCTACTAAATATCATTTTATTTATTGACATAATTCTTTCTTTTTCAGTATTCCACGTAGTTTTTTCCAATTCTTGAAAATAGCCAAAAGCATTTCCAAGATTACGATTAAGGCTGATTCCGCTTTTTCATATTTCATCCGCTGTTGCCTTAAATCCTTTCACGCTTTTTGGTCGTTGGCAGCTCCTGAACACATTTCGTAGATATTCGATTGTCTCCACAGCGTTTACAATCAGGCTGACGATCTTCATTACATCTAAAATTCTTTTCATTTTCATAATCTGTTCCTCCTTTTGTTAGTTCATTATTACACAAATAAGGCTTTGGAGGGAAAATAAAAATATCTTTATTATATTGATTATCAGTAATATTTTCTATCTTTGCAAAAAATATGTCTATGGCTAAAGAAAGAATAACCCAAAAGGAAGCTCTTGCTAAATTTAAGTCAGCAAAAGAAAAAAAACGTGAGTGTCTTGCTTCATTAGAAAAATCAATGAAGGAAACTTATAAACAACGTACCGGAAAAGAAGCTAAAACCTTTTTTGCCTTGTAAAAATGAACAAACTTTCGTTGGAGCGTATCAATCAACTTGCGGCTTATGAGGTTGAACAGTGTGGTAAAGATGAATTTTTCCAGTTTTTTACGGATAGTGGAATACACTATTCAGTAGGCTTTATGGAAGATGATATTCTGCTGTCGAAAGATTCATACCAGTTAATTATAGCCAATATCAATAATCATAAATCCCCACGTGATTATAAGGTACGTGATACGATTCTATCCATTGTAGATGAATTTTTCAATACCAATAATTCCACTTTGCTTTATATTTGTGAAACCGGGGATAACAAACAACGTATGCGAAGCCGTTTGTTTGAGTATTGGTTTTCTACGTATACCCGTAAATCCCAGTTCACAACAATATCTTCTTCCATCATAGACGATGAGGGTGTAGTCAATTATGCTACTATCATTTTAAGAAACGATAATCCCTGTCTGTCAGAAATCATATCTGAGTTTACTGAATCCATCCAAGCACTTAGTCAGAAACCGGAATAAAAAAGCAAGAAATACGGCATATATTAACCATACTTCCTGCTGTAACAATAGGAGACAATAATGAAAATAATCCCTACTTTTGGATTTCAGATATAGCTTGAAGTATATCTTATCCGAAAAATAGGGATTATTGTCAGGTGGGATAAGTAGAATGTCCTCTGCCTATCCACTGCTTTCTGTTATTATGTTTTTTCTGCTTATTGTCTTTCCTATCCTTTGTTTCTCTTCATATATAAGAGTTTCGGGGGATTTGAGAAGGAAACTTACAAAGACATGCTAAATTCTATTTTGCATCCCAGTGCATTCATAATCCGATAGAATGTTGAAACTTTAGGCTCTGTCTGCCCACTTTCCACCCTTGAAATATAAGAACGGTTTGAGCCAATTCTCCTTGCCAGTCCAACCTGTGTTATTTTAGCTTTTTTTCCTTGCACCCCTATTATTTGTCCTGTATAGAAAGCATAAGCCTTTTCTTCTGCTTCCAAACGGCTTGCCGTTCCTTTTGCTCCGAATTTGGCATCAAGTACCGCATCATAATCTACCAGTTGTGATTGTTTGTCTGCATAATAAGCCTCCTTTATTGCTTTTTCTATTTCTTTTTCCGGTGTTTTCTGAGTTTGCAAAAGGAGTAAGTCATATTGGACTTTTTCCTGTTCTTTTTTCAGTCAGAGTTTCCATGAATGTTTCAAAGTAACCTCCGTATATTCTTATCTTACGTTCTGTCTCCATAGTACAAAGAAACTGAATGTTGTTCAACTATACAACAATCCGGATATGACTATATGATAGATTCACTTTCCTTAACTCCGGGAGGTTAATTGAATATAAAAAAACAGAGGGAGTAAAAAGGGGAGTATGAGATTTTATAAAAAAGAAAAACCGCTGAAAATCAGCGGTTTATAAAACTTTCCGTGGAGCTGGAGGGAGTCGAACCCTCGTCCAAACAAGGAAGCCATATGCTTTCTACATGCTTATCTCTGCCTTCGGTTTTCGTGTACAGGCAAGACCAGAGCCACCAACCTGTACCTTAGTCCCTAAAACTTCATTCCGACTGCGGGACTATGCCGGAACTATTCCCGAATTTGCTGCACCGCTGGATCAAACGCTTCGGAACAAGAGCTTTTGAGCGATGTCTCGTTTCCATCACTGTGACGGAAATAAAGCTAATCTACTGTACTTCGATTAAGCAGCGAGAGCGTAGTTTTCGTTGCCAGATAATTGTTGAGTAACTGAGATTATAGTGCAAATCACCGACGCACTGCATGCTTACATACCACATCTCTCGCTGTCAAAACCAAACAACCCCGGATGTTTTTGTATATATCAGGCGCAAAGCTAAGAGTTTTATTCCGATTCTCCAAAATTTGCGCCTGAATTATTCATTTATACGTAAGTTTCCAAGAATTTTACTTTTCCTTGCGGAACGACTTCGAGTGTCTTCGTTGTTGCCGGGAAAAGTACTGATTCTCCTGCCTGCAGCTCTACCGTATTGCCTTCGTTATCGGTTATCGAACAAGCTCCTTCCATGCAGATATAGATAACAAACGAATCTAACTCGCTGTAATCCATCGTCATGTTTTCGCTCAGGTCGTATACCGATGTAGTGAAATACGGACAGGTTACCAATTCTACCGGCTCGTTCTGCTTCGGCTCGTAGTGTGTACGGTAATCGGCTTCCACGCTGTAATCAATAGCATCTTTCGACAATTCCGTATGCAGTTCGCGGGTGTTGCCGTTTTTATCCTTACGGTTAAAGTCGTAGATACGGTAAGTGATGTTTGAGGTTTGCTGGATTTCAGCAATGAAACATCCGGCACCGATGCTATGAATACGTCCGGCGGGAAGGAAGAACACATCACCCGGCTTCACAGCATAATCTGCCAATGCGTCGCAGATGGTATTGTCAGCAATCATGGCTGCATATTCGTCGGGCGTGATTTGCTTGCTCAGTCCCGAACGCAAGTGAGCCTTGCCGTTGGCATTGTCGATAACGTACCACATTTCGGTTTTACCCATTGAGTTATGGCGTTTCATAGCCAATTCATCATTAGGATGAACCTGAATAGAAAGATCGTCTTGCGCATCAATAAACTTAATCAACAAAGGGAATTTTCCGTTGAAACGTTTGTAATTTGCTTCTCCTACCAATGCTCCCTTATATTCATCGACCATCTGAGTGAGGTTCTTACCGGCATCTGCTCCATTGGCTACTACTGATTCGTCGCCCGGAACATCCGATATTTCCCAGCTTTCTCCCACTTGTGCCTGCTGGCAATCAAGGTGTTTGAAAGGAATAATCTTATCTCCGCCCCAAATGGTAGATTTTAAAATCGGATTAAATTTTAATGGATACATACTATTTATAGTTTTTAGGGTTAGAACTGTTACAAAAGTAAGCATTTCGCCGTAAAAACGGATGTTTTCAGTCACAATTTTTAGCGACCGGCACAGCATCTTCTTGGAAATAAGGGAAAATAAAAAGGCGTGTCTACCGTATCGAGACCCGCCGACTTCTTAAAAGAACCCCCATTAATGGGTTCTTTTTTTCATCTTAGATTTGATCATTAAAGGTTTTGTTATCCTTTTCTTTTCTACCTTAAAAAACAATCTTAAAAACCTATTTTCAACTTAATACCTGAAAACTTTTACCTTTTTCTTTTAACTAATACCTTTTACTAACCTTAAGCTAATACTAAACAAATCTTCTTTTTTTACCTTAAACCTAATACCTTAATTTACCTTAATATCAAAGTCTAATACCTTTTTGTGTCTTTTATATCTTCTGGTTTCACAACCACGATACAAAGGTAGGGATTTATTTGTATATAGCAATAAGCAGGTACTTGTTTTTTAGATAATATAGCGTTTTCATGATTTATATCAAGAAGAGACGCCTATCTATGCCTTCTATCTGCCTGCTGAAGGGGCAAAAACAAAAAAGATGCGCTACAACATAAAAATGCGGCAAACGAAGTTAACGAAAAAACAACCTCGTTTGCCGCAATCGGGTGGTAATGTTAATTATCCTAATTTTAAGAAGGCTTGAACAAGCTCTTGGGATGGCTCTAAAAACGCTACCCATAGAACAGTCTGACGCTATGGGAAGAACCGGGCAACGCTACCGCATGGGATGAGTAACGCTAACGGTAGCGTTTTTCCGGAGCAAACCGGCAAGTTTCAAAATGCGCTGATTACTGCTTCCCCGGAATTCCAAATAAGGAGAATACAGCTCGGCGATGAATTTCCCGTCTACCAACACGTCGATATAATCCAACAGCGGACGCCGCGAGGCGTCTGCCAGCAGGTCTTCGTACACGTAGCCCGTATAACACCAGATGTTCATCCCCGTATGTTCTTTCACCCGGCGCAGCACGACGAGAAATTCTTCGGGATTAAAGAAAGGGTCTCCGCCCGAAAAAGTTACGCCATCGAGCAGCGGATTAGCCTTGATTTCAGCTATCATTCCATCTAACACTTCGGTGGTCAACGGTTTTCCTGCCTGCGGATTCCACGATTCCGGATTGTGGCATCCCCTGCAACGGTGACTGCATCCGGCAAGATAAATGGAATAACGGATGCCGTCGCCGTCGACAATGGTTTCAGGATAGGTATATAAATAATGAAGCATAACGGCTATCTACAAAGTCAGGCATGTTTTACGCGGTCATGCTCTTCGGCACGCTTCGCCGAGTTCCAGCTATTCAGGTCGCCCGTCAGATAACCGGTGATGCGGCGCATACGAAGGATGTTTTCACTACGGCAAATCGGGCACTTATCGTAGATAACACCCTTATAGCCACAATGATGACAAGTATCCACCGGATGGTTAATCGAGCCGTAGCCGATGTTTTCGTCGTGCATCACTTTCACGATTTTAGCGATGGAACGCACATTTTTCTGCGCTTCGCCATCCAGTTCAACATAGGTGATATGTCCGCCGCGCGTCAAAGCATGAAACGGCGCCTCGCTTTTTATCTTTTCGATAATACTGATAGGCTCTTTCACATCTACGTGGAAGGAGTTGACATAATAATCGCGGTCGTTCACACCTTCGATGATACCATACTTCCGTTTGTCCATCCGCGTAAAGCGTCCCGACAGTCCTTCTGCCGGCGTAGCAAGAACCGAATAGTTCAAACGGTACTTCTGCTTATAGGCATCCGCCACTTCGTTCATCACCTCTACGGCTTCGTATAACGTATTCCACGCCTTGCGGCTGTGTCCGTGTCCTTTCCCGTAAAGTGCCACCATTGCGTTATGCCCGCCTATAAAGCCGATGCCCAGCGTACCCTGATCCAACACGTCGCCCACTTCATCGTTCGGGTTGAGCTGTCCGCCGCCTTTCCATACGTTGTTACCCATCATGAACGGAAACTGTCGTGCCAACGCCGTGCGCTGATACCGGTAGCGGGTATAGAGTTGTTCGGCAATGAAGCCCGACATTTCTCGCACTGCGTCAAGGAAGATTGCTTTCGCCTCACGCTCCACTGCGTCGGAGGTATGATTGTCTGCCATACTTTCTGCCTTGATACGTGCTTCGATGGCAAGGCGCGGCAGATTCATGGTGGTAAACGAGAGATTTCCCCGGCCTAAAGAGGTTTTCTCGCCGTTCAGGTTCTCGAATACGCGCGTACGGCATCCCATCGTAGCCAACTCGTAGCGGTAACGTTTCGGGTCGTCGGCACGCCATTTCTCATGCCGGTTAAAGGGAGTGTCGAGAAACATGAAGTTCGGGAAAAGAGCTTTAGCCGTTGTTTGGCAGGCTTGCAAGAAAAGGTCGAAGTTCGGGGCTTCGAACGTCATTTCTCCTGCGAGTGCCGCATCGAAGTCTTTCATCGCACGTTCATAATCGGCATCCGAATACGATACGCCGTCTTTTACCTTGAATATCTGGATTGGGAACACGGGAACTTCGCCGCGCGTGCCAAGTCCTTCTACCGTGGCACGCAGCAATTCTTGGATAACCATGCGTCCCTCCGCCGAAGTATCCGTACCGTAATTGATGGAGCTGAACACCACCTGATTGCCACCGCGCGAGTGCATCGTATTCAGGTTATGGATAAACCCTTCCATTGCCTGATGAGTATCTTTGCGCGTTTGGGCATACGCCTTATATAATATATGTGTCAGTTCGCCGGTGGTTACGTCGAAACCCTGCCCGTTCAGAACGGAGACTAACGCCGACTTTTCCGACTCACCAAGCAGGATGGTAGCAACGTGAAGCCTTACCACCTCAAGCAACGTGCGTTCGTCTACCGCCTGCCCTTTCATCTCGATGCAGAACGAAAGCATGGAGGCAACTATCTTTTGGAAACTTTTCAGCACACCTTTCGCCATGAAGAAGTCGAAAGCAGGGATTGCCTGCCCGCCGTGTTGCTCATTCTGATTGGTCTGAAAAATAATGGTAGCCAGCGTAGCATAGCTTTGGATGGACTGCGGGGTACGGATGCTTCCGTTCTTGGTATGAAACCCGCGCTCGAACAGATCGTCCAAGTCATATTGAATGCAAGTAGTGGTTTTCGTAGGGTAATAATCCAAATCGTGGATATGAATGTCGCCCAACTGATGTGCTTCGGCATAGGGTTTGGGCAGAAGGTATTTATACGTATAATCTTTGGTTATTTCCGATGCAAAGGTCATCATCTGTCCGGCAGGCGTATGGCTCGACATGTTGGCATTGCTCAGGTTGATATCGTTACGGTCAATCGCCACGATGCCATCCATCACATGCTTGATGTGAGTTTTGCGTTCGCGCTCGGTATTTCGCCATTGGCGATAGATGATGTACTTCTTCGCCACTTCGGGCTGTACCTTCATCAGTTCGGTTTCCACAAGGTCTTGTATCTCCTCCACTCCTACGGTATTTCCCGTAAAGTGAGCAATAACCCGGCGGGTGATTTCTTCGATGGACTCATCGTGTTTGTCCAACCCGGTCGCTTCGAACGCTTTACCGATGGCTCCTGTTATTTTACTTGCCGAAAAACGTTCCTGTTTTCCGTCGCGCTTGATGATGCAAATCTCTGATAGGTTCATAATCCGTTTCTTACTCTGAAAGGGTAAAACATTGGTTTATCTCTGCCTGCCTAATGACGGACATTCATCGTCTGGAAGGCAAGACAAAGATAAATCAAGTTTTCCGGAAAATAAAACAGGGTTTTTATCGGATTATCTAAATTAGACAACTCGGAATAACAAAAACACCTTTTAAAGTACGTTGAGAGCGATAAACGGACAACTTGTTATTTATATTACATTTTAATCTTGCAAAAACAGAAAAGTTTTATATAACAAATCCGAGCCTAATTATCCCAAACCGTTTTCACCATACATGGCCGGGCATCAACAGTCATCCTTGTCCACTACTGAAATTTTCGGGCAGATTCACGGGTTGCAACCCCATACCGCGAGCCTGCTCAAGCATATAGGCAAAAGCGGCATCGTGTTCGTTAGGGATTACCCCGTCCAGAATTGCATCCTTAATACTGCTTTTCAGTTTTCCGATTTCCCGACAAGGCTGAAGCTGAAATACGTGCATGATTTCTCCTCCGTCTACGGGCGGCTGGAAATTCCGGATACGGTCTTTTTCCTCCAAGTCTTTCAGTTTCTGACGTACGAGACGGAAGTTATCCAAAAAACGCTGTTTGCGGGTTTCGTTCTTCGAAGTAATGTCTGCTTCACACAGGGTCATGAGGTCGTCGATGTCATCGCCGGCTTCAAAAAGCAAACGGCGCACCGCCGAATCGGTTACCACATCGTCTGCTATCACAATGGGACGCATGTGAAGCCCTACCAACTTCTGTACGTATTTCATCTTTTCATTCATCGGCAACTTCATGCGGCGAAACAGGTCGGGAATCATCTTTTCGCCCACGAAGTTATGGTTATGGAACGTCCATCCGGCGCGTTGCTCCCAGCGTTTGGTGCGTGGCTTTCCGATATCGTGAAGCAATGCCGCCCAGCGCAACCAAAGATTATCGGTTACTTTCGAGATATTATCTACTACCTCCAGCGTATGATAGAAATTGTCCTTATGCCCGCGTCCGTTACGCACTTCCACACCTTGCAGCGCCACCAGTTCGGGGAATATCAATTCCAGCAATCCACAGCGGTCGAGTTCCACAAAGCCTTTCGAGGGCGTACGAGACAAAAGAATCTTGTTCAACTCATCGGCAATACGTTCACGCGAGATAATTTTAATGCGCTCGCGGTTACGCTCCAGCGCGGCAAAGGTTTCATCGTCGATGTAAAAGTTAAGCTGCGCCGAGAAACGTACGCAGCGCATCATACGCAGCGGGTCGTCGCTAAAGGTTATATCGGGGTCGAGCGGCGTGCGCAACGTGCGTTCTTTCAAGTCCTCCAGTCCGCCAAACGGGTCTACCAGCTCTCCGAAGCGCGCACTGTTCAGACACACCGCCATGGCGTTTACCGTAAAGTCTCGCCGGTTCTGGTCATCCTCCAAAGTACCGTCTTCCACCACCGGCTTCCGGCTGTCGTGACTGTACGACTCCCTGCGCGCTCCCACGAACTCCACCTCCGTATCATGATACTTAACCTGAGCCGTTCCAAAATTTTTAAAAACCGACACCCGCGCACCTTTACCTAACTTTTTGCCGAATGCCTCCGCTATTTCGATTCCGCTCCCCACAACAACGATATCAATGTCTTTCGAAGGACGATTCAGAAATATATCACGAACGTATCCGCCTACGGCGTAACATTCCAATCCGAGTTCGTCTGCCGTCTGAGAGATTAAACTGAATATCTTGCTGCTGAAGTGTTCCTTTAATTCCATGTATATATTCAACTTTATTATATGAGGCGACAAAATTACAAAAAAACGGGCGGGTGGAAAAGCAAAGCATCCAAAAAGCCTCCGCCACTTCGAATCACCGCCTCTTAAACACACAAAATGCAACCTGCTGTTTGCAAATCGGGGAAGGTACCGATTAAAAATAGTGAAATTTTTCCGTAATTAACGTGAAAGCCACCCGTTCGAATTTATTTTTAGCAAGGCAAAAATTCATTTTTATCCCAGAAACTTTTATCTTTGTAGCCGTGAAAGAGAAATCACATATTATAACAAACTTAAATAATAAGAATTATGGAATTTGTAACAAATGAAAAGCTTACCATTGTTGGTGCTGCCGGCATGATCGGTTCTAACATGGCTCAAACAGCCATTATGATGGGTTTGACTCCGAACATCTGTTTGTATGACCCGTATGCTCCGGGTTTGGAAGGCGTAGCTGAAGAATTATACCACTGCGGTTTCGAAGGCGTTAACGTAACTTTCACTTCAGATATCAAAGAAGCGCTGACAGGTGCTAAATATATCGTAAACTCAGGAGGTGCTGCCCGTAAAGCAGGTATGACTCGTGAAGACTTGCTGAAAGGTAACGCTGCCATCGCTGAAGAATTCGGTAAGAACGTTAAACAGTACTGCCCGGATGTAAAACACATCGTGGTTATCTTCAACCCGGCTGATATTACCGGTTTGATTACTTTGCTGTACTCTGGTTTGAAACCGGGTCAGGTTACTACTTTGGCTGCTCTTGACTCTACTCGTCTGCGCAGCGAATTGGCTAAACATTTCGGTGTTTCTATGGACGCTGTTGAAAACTGCCGTACTTACGGTGGCCACGGCGAACAGATGGCAGTATTCGCTTCTACGGCTAAAGTAAACGGCAAACCGTTGACCGACATCATCGGTACTGACGCTTTGACTAAAGAACAATGGGCAGAAATCCAACAGAAAGTAACTAAAGGCGGTGCAAACATCATCGCATTGCGCGGACGTTCTTCATTCCAAAGCCCGGCTTACGTATCAATCGAAATGATTGGTGCTGCTATGGGCGGCAAGGCTTTCCGTTGGCCGGCAGGTACTTACGTATCAAACGACAAGTACGACCACATCATGATGGCATGGGAAACTTCAATCACTGCCGATGGTTGCCACTGTGCAGAATTGAACGGAACTCCGGAAGAACAAGCTGCTTTGGATAAGAGCTACGCTCACCTCTGCGAATTGCGTGACGAAGTTATCGCTATGGGCGTTCTTCCTCCGGTATCAGAATGGAATGCTTTGAACCCGAACATTAAATAATCTTACATAAGATTACCATTTAAGTGTAATATAAGGGATAGTTAGTGTATCTAAATATCATAAACTATCATACTTATATTACACTTATACTATAACCTTTACTCAAGCCTCAAATCATATTATGATGAAAAAACAATTCCAATATCTTCAGCCATGTGTATCATCACACAGCCATCTATGAAAACAAAAGCATTTTATTACACAGGTTTATTACTTTTAATAATATGTGGATGTACCTCAACCTCATATAAGCAACAATCCATTTCCGCAGAACAAACAGTACAAGTAGATTTCAACCAAACTTCAAATACGTTATATATTTCCGATATCACATCTTCTGTACAAAACATCTCCTTAAAGCTCCCCAAAGAACAGTTCATAGGAGAAGCCGGACAAGCATTTATCGATAATTCTAATATTTTCATATTAGACCGAAAACAAAAGAAAATATTCTGCTTTAACGACAAAGGGACGCTACTATATCTTTTGGATAAACGAGGAGAAGGACCGGAGGAATATATAGATATAAATCACTTTTGGATACGACAAGACTATATTTACATAGCAGACAACAAAAGCCTAAAAATAAACATCTATACTTTCGATGGGCAATACGTACAAACCATCAAACACGGGAAAATCAGTTCGGATATTGTTATGGATACTGACAGTACCCTGCTTTGCTTTACATCCTATTATGTGCATAACAATCCCAACGGATTATGGAAAATGAACACAGAGGGAAAGCTTACCTCGAACATACTCAATAATGAGACCAAATATCCCATTCTATCTATGCCGTGGCGCAACTTCTATCTGCATGGAGACCATTCTATTGGCTTATTCTCACCGCAAGAGAACTGTTTTTATACTTACCGAAATGATTCACTGTATGCTGATATCTTACTGGATATCAAACAGAAGACAGCCCGTTCTTTTCCGGGGATTGCCACTTGCGTAGATGTACAAGAAGGGTATTTTTTCCCGATATGGTTCATCTACGGGAAACGTTATCTGCTGTCTGTATGGGGATATTACGACAAACCAGAAGCATTCTATTTGCTTTACTCACAAACAGACAACAATCTGAAGATATTCAAGGAACTGTCCGTCAATACTAATTCAACTTCCTCAATAGGCATACCCATATCTTCAAATCTGTATAATTGTCTCGTCACTTGGACTCCTGACAAGAATGAAAACAGTAATGAATCAACTCTCTGCATTTATCATTTGAAAGAATAAAGTATCTGAAAAAAACGACCAACAATATATTGTCATTTTAAGCGGTCGAAAAATTACCACCATCAAGTGGCACTTCTAACTTGATGGTGGCAATTTTTACATCTTTCTTCTATTTCAACGACTCAAATAAAAGCAAGAAGTACAGAAATAGTTCCGCAGATACTTTAGCTTCCCTACCCAACCGTATAGTTTCTTAGGGGTGAACCCAAATTTCCGCTTATAATGCGGGTTGATGAACCAATAAATCTTGTCGATAACTTCACTGCCTGTCTGCCTCATCATCCGCTCAAACTGTTCGATGGAAACACCGCAAGACTTTATGCTTAACAGTTCACGTACACAAGAGTCGTCTTCTTTCCCCATCCTTAACAACAGTTTATATAGCGGCGCGGGCAGTAAGTGAATATAGGGCAGATGCGAAAGGATACGGTTCCGGCAGATTTGCTGATGTCCGCCGAAGGGCATTTGCCAAGCAGGAAAGCCCCAAAAGATAATGCCGCCGTCTTTCAACAGACTTTTGGCTTTAGTTATAACGGCAAGTTTCTCCCCCCCCTCGGAATATGTTCTATAACATCATGTATTACAATTAGTTCGAACTTTCCAATGTCTTCTGAAACATCAGCAATGTCCGAACAGATAAAAGTCCCTTTTGCTTTCTTCCGTGCAAAAAACTCCACAGCCTGTTCTATTCGTGTTTTCACAATATCAATACCGGTCACTTCGCATCCCGCCTCAGCAAACGGAAGCAAGTTTCCTCCTTCTCCACAGCCTAATTCCAAGACCTTCATTCCCGGATATAAACGGATAAACTTCCCGAGATAACCGATGTAGAAATCACGGGAAGTGGCGGCAAGGTCATTAAAATAGGCATACCTGTCTAAATGTCTTTGTTGCATACAATAACTTTTTTCCTGAATCTGATTTACAGGTCAAAGATACGCTATTTTTACTTACATTGGCTTAACCTTATCCATCATTTTACTCAATCTTGTCAAGTTCTATCACTGCTATTTTTTCCTTATCCGGGCTTGCTTCATTCTGTATAAGCGTTATATGGTTTTTAGTATAACTTTTAATTAGCCACGGGGAATCTCCCAAATATTGCGCATTGCTGTTGAAGGTCATATATTTCCCCTCTATTGTATAAGTAACATCTATCGGATTATAATTTTCCCAAATAACTCTACCTTTCTCCGTACTAATAAATTGCATACCGACAGCCATATCAGGAAATGCCCAAGAATCACAATGTCCTTTTCCTTTCCAAGATGTTTGGTATAAATCTTGAGGGGTCAGGCTACCCGCATGTAAGCCGTCGTCATTACTACAACTTATAAAGATAATATTACAAAGAATAAGTAGCAATACTAAATAAATGTATGTTTTCTGTTTATACATAAATACGATTTTAATTACTGATTTCAAGCATCATTCTCTCAATCAAAAGTAAGCGTTACAGTTTTCCCTTACTGTATCTGCATAGATATCAAATTTGCAAGATATTTTTAAAAGGCTTCTTCCCTTTTCTCTATATCAACAACTCAAATAAAAGCAAGAAGTACAAAAATAATTCCGCACATACTTTACCCTAAATGGTGAGTCCGAATTTCCGCTTGACTACCTTATTGCTTACCCCTGACTTCATCACTAAAAAACACATCTTCTATAAATACAGATAGGCTTTTAAGCAACGAAATCAAGGGTGCATTTTTATTGAAATATCTCTAAGTTCTTTTCTTCCATACTATCCATGTCAAAGCTATTGCTATTATTGCAGATAGTTTCCAGTCTATAAAATGATTACCTATAAACCAAATAGACAATAACAATGTAGTATCTACAAAGCCATCTATGATTTCGTGCTTTTTCAAATATGCCTTTACTTTCTTGTTAAAGCACAACAAAATTAGCGTTATAGGAATCAATGTCAGAAACAAAACTGCATAAATGTCTAAAGGAGCCGAAATCATCATATCCTTAATAAGCCTTCCGTAATAGCTGCTCCTACTGAACTTTCTGCAGCACCTACTATTACTGATCCTGTTATGGTCAGCACTGCTCCACCGGGTCCAAATATAAGACTTCCAGCTGATCTACCAAGCCCTCTGAAAAATCCCCAAACTCCACCTACAGCATCAGATATAATAATACTTTTTGCAGTTCTGCTTAAACGTGTCATTGGTACGTTCCGATTCCAATATTGATAACTATCTTTGGTTACCGTTATAACATTTATCAAACTTAACTTTTCATCACTAGATAGCCCGGATGCGGTAGACCATACATCCATAACCAAACCATCAAGATAGCTTTCATAATTTGGAAGATCCATATTACCAAACATCTTATTTAGATATTTTTGAGCTTCCGGCTTAATTTTACATCTCGTGTATAAAGTGTTTAAATCAGCATTCCCGGTATTTGGATTTATAGGAGTAGAACTTTGTGCAATTTTCTTCATTAAAGCTCTACTACTTGAATCGTTCCAATAATTACTTACTTCTGCCTTTAGTGTGTTTTGTTCTGTTGAAGTAAGACTTCTACCTTCCCTTTGTGAGATATACTTTTGGACTCCTCTTAGCACTGCATCTTGGGTTACCGTATATACCTGAGGTTGTGTCAATTGGTCTAAATCAATGTTTTGCTCTTTGACTATTTCAGCAGCACAATCCAATACGATACTATGTAATGCAGAAGCATCTTCATATTCGCTCAACTCTATTCTTATATTTGAGTTGTCCTTCACACTGGTAGGTACATCATCTGCACAAGCACTAAATAAGATGACACCTAAACAAACGAATAAATAAACAATTTTCTTCATAAAAAACCTCCTTTTTTAATGTTAACAATCGTATTTTAATCAAGGCATATCATTTCTCAAAAGTCGCACAAATCCTATCCGAAGGATTGGGGCTGGTTAATACTACCGCATAGGTATTGCCATCGAGCAAATCCTCTATAGGCAATATAATATAGGCAGATTCCGTATCAGCTATATCAAAACATTTAAGAACTACGCCACACTCATTCAATATTTCACAATGAATATCCCTATCAGGCAAACTATTTGTTATTATAATTACATCTTTACATACTCTTAATGTGAAAGGATTGCATTGCGAAAAAGTTTCTGGACGCTCACTCCAATCATCAACCCATTCAAACTGTTGAGGATTAGCCAACCCTTTCATTGTACAAATGCATAAACAGAATACTATGAACTTTTTCATGACAAAAAATATCTTGTTTTATGGTCTAAAGATAAACGTTCATAAATAAAAGACCTAAAAACAGATATAGATAACGTATAGACAATTTTTACTTTTTTATATCTTATAATACTGTGATTATCAATACGTTTATTCAGTTTCTATTTATTTTCTATAGACAACAAATGACATTAGAACTCCCAAATCCAAATGTCAAGACTCTTTTTACAAGAAAAAAGCCCTAAATCATGGTAAATCTTATTTTTTACACGTAACTTATTTCGAGAAACCGAAGTAGAAGCAATATTAAGGAATGTACCTATTTCAGATATAGAAAAATGAAGTTTAATCAAACAACACAATATAATATCTTGCTCTTTCAACGAAGGTGCTATACTTGATAAACGTATACTAAATCCATTATAAATGTCATCCGTTATCCTACAAAGATTTTTCAATGCTGAATTTTCTAAATAAATAGGTTTCTGATGAAGTTCATGTATAAGCGGATTTTGTGTTAACAACTTCGCTTCCCGTAGTTCTACCTGACGCAACTTTTCCAGAACAAATTCTATATTAACCAACTCACTTGAATTTGAAGAAATAGACTTTAATTTATCATGCAACTGATTATTTTCTAAACTAAGTCGTTCATTTTCATTTTGCAACTCAGATAATAATTTTAATTGTTCATCTAATAAACTTTCTTTTTTATAACTTAACCGAATTTGTTCATGCAATTCCGCTATATAAGAAACATTTCTATTTATTATTTTTTCATTTTCACAAAGTAAAACTGTTAACTTGTTCAGTTCTTTTTCTTTCTTTCTCAATAAAACATGTTTGCGCAAATGCAAACCAACAACAACTATTACCAGCAACAAAATAATAACAACAGCAAACAACAAATATTTCGTCATTCGCGCCTTTTCCAACTCCAAACGCTGGTTTTCATTTACCAACTTCTGATACTCATATTTCTCTTTGTAAGCAATAACTTCTTTTACCTTATTTATCTTAGAAACAGAATCTTGGTATAACAACAACGAATCGCAAGATTCTCTCATCAGTTTTTGATATTCAGGATAACAACTTAACTTATATAAGCTATTATAAACACTGCGGCGAGTATAAACATTGTCTGTTTTTAATGCTTTATTCAAATAAATATAAGCAGAATCCAACTCATGTAAATTCAAATAGCTTCTACCAATCATATCTGCCGTTTGAGATGAAAGAGGTAATGATTTCAGCATCGCTAATGCAGTCTGAAAACTACCTTTATTCATATATACTAAAGCTATTTCTTTCCGAATCGAATTATTAAAATCTGGCAAATGTAACTCTAATGCCATTTTTGAACATTGCTCATAACATTTTATGGCTTTATCTAAACTGTCCAACAAACAATAAGAACGTGCAATGTAATGCAATGAAGTCATTTCATAACGCTTACAAGAATCTTTTACAGCATAATGGTAAGCCTGCTTACAAGCATCTATCGAATAAGAGGCAAGCTCACGATAAAGATAAAGCCTCCCTAAACCAGACATAACCAAATATCCCAACTTGTAATCATCTGTTTTCTCTACTTCTGTTTTTGCTTCCAAATAGTATTGTATCGCCTCATCCGCTCGCCCCAAATCATAATTCACCCCGCCCATATAAAGCGCCGACATCGCCTTGCGGCGTGCATCGTCCGTATTCCGGTAATAATCGTACGCAATGCGGATAAGCGAGTCGGAAGGGATGGGCATAAACTGCTTGTAGGCAGCCTGCGTGGTGAGCAGGCACCAAAGGGCATGTTGCTCCTTGCCGGCAGGTACAGGCATGGCTTGCAGGATGTGTAACGCGCTGTCCGGATAATCGAACATCACATTTTCTGCCCGCGTCAGTTCCCGTAAGGCAACTTCGCCGTCTTGTTTCGTGCCGCACCCCGCACAAGAGCATACCAGCACGCTAATAATTCCCCATATCAACCGTTTCATTACTACCTACTTTGTCTTGTTCGTATTTTGGTTTCAGAGCTGTTTCAATTTCCGGCACGGTACGAGTTGAAACGCCCCCTTTTCTACCCCAAAAACGCTATGGGAAGCGTTGCCTAACCCATGCGGATAAGTTATCCGGTTCTATGGGTAGAACAGACCAACGCTATGGGAAGCGTTTTTCATGCCCCGAAACGGAGCCGGACCGATATCCCAACAGGCTCTTAACGCGAAGTTAAACAAATTTTCGGAATACAAAAAAGGGGGACTGTCTCATTTCATTTAGAAACAGTCCCCCTTTTGAAAATTTTATTTTTCCTACCACAAAGCCACTTTACCGCCAATGCCCAAATCAAGAGAAGCAGAACCAAAACCCAAAGCCTTGAAAACCCTGCTCATGGTAGGTAGAGTAATAACACATTTACCGCTTTCAAGTTTAGAAATCTGAGATTTTTTCACACCGATCTTAGCTCCTAACTCTTCTTGGGTAAGGTGTTGTTTAAGCCGTTCGTCCTTAATAGCCTTTCCGATATAATAAGCCTGAGCTTCCTCTTTAATCCGAGCTTCCATTTCATCCCTTTCAGGAGTGCCTACTTTTCCCCAAACCTCATCTATCAAATCATCGGCAGGAGTAAATGTCATTTTTGCCATAACCTTCAGTTTTTATTATTGAAATATTCCTTTCTTATCGCTTCTGCTCTTTCTATCTCTTTTTTAGGCGTTTTTTGCGCTTTCTTCACTATCCCGTGGGTCACCACTACCAATGCCTCTATTTCCGTATCCCAAAAAGCAAAAAGTCGGTAAGATACACCATTGAACAGTGTCCGTAATTCCCATATATCAGAATTTTCCAATTTTTTGAAAAGTTCTTTATCCATAATTCCGCATTCCAACTTACGGATATTATACGCTATCTTCCGCTGTGCTTTCAGAGGCTGTTGTCTTACAAAATCCTTAGCCTCATCGCTCATTATCAACTTTATGTATTTTCCCATCGCTCCTTGATTGCGAGTACAAAGTTACCGTTTTGTTTCCTTACAAGCAAACTTTTGGCGGCAATTCTGATTCATTACCCGATTATCCACTTACTACCCGGCATGTACGAAATGATTTTAGCCGTAATGAAACAAGACACGAACGTGGCAAACGCGATGCACGGTATCGCGCTGACGGTAGGCAACGCCAAGTCTACTTTAAACACTGCCACCCACAGCCCTAACCAAAAGATGTGCATCAGGTACACACCGTAGCTCAGCTTCGACATTTCCGTAACCATTTTGGGAGCTTCCTCCGAACGGATGCACGTAAACAGCAGGAAGGTTCCGGCGGTTACAATCACACAGTTGATGGTACACATCGCCCAGCCTATCTCGATAACCGGCGTAGAATGTACGACACCGGGCACGGCTTGCACGTAAAACGAGCCGATGGTCCACACCGCTCCCACAACGGTAAGAACCGTCCCTACCGCCAAACGTTTAGAGCGACCCCACTTCAAGTGTACCCGTATGTAATGCGCCAGCACCACGTAGCCCAAATAGCCGGAGAAATACCATAGCGCATGGTATTCGTTCCAAAAACATTCTCCCCACAGTTCCCCAAACCAGCGGTGGAGGTAAGGCATACAGGTAGACAGGGCAAACAGCGCGATAAAGAACAGTTCTTCTTTCGGCGTAGCCTTACGCAGCCACGGCGAGATGACCGGCGTAAACAGGTAAATGCTGATAAGGGGATACATGAACCACAAGTGTCCGGCAAGTGTGGGGAAGTTCAGCAGAATACGCGACAAGTCTCTGGCAGAGGTTTCCGCACTTATCTGCCCCCACAGCAAAGGCAGCGTACTGTACAGTATCATAAACACGATAAAAGGCGGCAGGATGCGCTTAAAACGCCGGCGGTAATACTGCCACGGGGTAACATCTTCTTTCATCGGCACAAGCAAATAGGCGGAAACGATGATGAACAGCGGCACAGACATGCGCGACAGTCCGTCGTAAACAGAAACCCACAGGCGGTCGGCTTCGTTGGCAAGATAAGACTGCGGTCCCGCCATATCCGTCGAGCCGGCGGCTCCGTAAAAATTCTCACTGGCATGAACTACCATTACAAGGAAACAAGCAAACACTCGCAAGTAATCTAAGAAAACAATACGCTTCATTCTTCTTTTCTGTTTTTCGGTTATAAAATGTTGTTTGATGAATATCCGTTTACCGATGTAGGGGCGTATCGCATACGCCCGAAAACATCCACCCTGCACACTCAGGACGCATACATCAAGTCAAGAAAAACTTTTTGCAGAAACTCAGAGCCTGTTTAAATACAGGCCCTGAATGTTTTTCATGCCGCAAAACTAACAAAGAAGAACAAAGGGAAATAAGAATAACGGTGCAAAAAACAACAAATACGGTTCAGCTTGCCGCTATTGTGCCGTATATTTCTTTCTGAACTCGGTGGGCGAGACACCAAACTGGGTCTGGAAGCATTTGGCAAAATAAGAAGGTGAAGAAAAGCCCACTTGGAAACAGGCTTCACTGCTCGACAAACCTTCTTCCGCCAAAAGCACGGCAGCTTTTTTCAAGCGGATCAGGCGGACGTAATCGTTCGGGGTCATGCCGGCTATGGCTTTCAGCTTGTTGAACAGGCCGGAACGGGATATGCCTGCCTCTTGCGCCAAGATGTCTACGGTAAAATCAGGCTCGGTCATCCGTTCTTCCACTATCTTGGCTACCTTTTCCATAAAGGCGGAGTCTAACTTCGAGCACGACATGCCTGCCGGCGAAGCCATCGGTTCCGACTTAAACTCCCTCCTGCTCCGCTCCCTGTTCTTGAACAGGCTGGCTATTTGGGCTTTCAGCACATCGGCAGAGAATGGCTTCTCGATATAAATGTCGGCGCCGCTTTCAAAACCTTCCACGTAATCGTCGGCTGTAGCCTTTGCCGTCAGCATAATTACCGGGATGTGGCTAACCAAAAGGTTTTCTTTTACTTTACGGCAAAGCTGGATACCGCTCATTACGGGCATCATCACATCGCTGATGATTAAGTCGGGCATGATTTTCGGCAACAGTTCCCATGCCTCTTTGCCGTCAGACGCACACGTCACCCGATAATCAGACAACAACGCCTGCAAATAATTCCTCATATCCTGATTATCATCTACCACCAGAATGTGATACCGCCCGGTATCTGCCGCACCGCTGGAAGCAGACGGGGCACTCACTTGGGGCAATGCCTCATCGGGTTTCACTTCCGGCGATTCCGCCATGTCAAAGCGAATAACAAACGTGGTTCCCTTGCCCGGCTCACTCTCTAAGGTCAGTTCGCCTTTCATCATATCTACCAGCTTCTTTACCAAAGAAAGACCGATGCCCGTACCCACGTAATCACTTTTGCGGTTTTCGGCTACCTGATAAAACGGCATGAATATTTTCTCACGGTCTTTTGCCGGAATACCTTGTCCGTCGTCTTTCACGCAAAGCTCTACACACCTTTCCGGGGTAATCGCCAAGTCAATCCAGATGTGAGAGCCGGTAAACTTCAAGGCATTCGATAACAGATTGCTTACTATTTTGGTAAAAGCCTCCTGATCTACCTTCACGTAACAAGCCTCGTCGGGCATGGTAGTAAGCAGTTCGATCTGTTTTACTTCTGCAGAAAGCTGGAACCGCTGATAAACATTGGCAAGCAATGTCCTGATATCGACTACCGTAAACGCCAAATCCATACGCCCGGACTCTATCTTCCGGAAATCCATCAGCTGATTGACCAGCGTAAGCAGCCGCTTTCCGTTCCGCTCTATGACTTGCAGTTTCGGCAGTGCGTCTTTTATCGAGCCATCCATCTGCATCACATTTTCAAGCGGAGCCAATATAAGCGTCAGCGGTGTACGGATTTCGTGCATGATATGGGTGAAGAATTCTATCTTGCTTTGGTAAATTTCCTTATCTTTCTCTACGGTCAGTATCGCAATCCGGTTACGATGCTTCCGGTTTATCCGATAAAACACATACACCAGACTACCGATGAAAATCAGAATATAAGAGAAAATCATAGGCATAGACCGCCACCACGGAGGAAGCACCTGAATAGGCAATGCTATCGCATCCTGATTCCACACTCCATCGGAATTCGACGCACTAACCCGAAATACATAATTCCCCGCAGGCAGATTGGTATAAGTTACGCGAGGAGGCAGGTCGGTTTCTGTCCATTCTTTTTCAAATCCCTCCAATTTATACCGATACAGGTTTTTAGACGGATTGGTATAACTTAACGTTACGGCAGTAAAACTGAACATGGAGTGTTCATGGCGCAGGGTCAGACGGTCGGAATAGGTAATCGACGCAGCCAGCGGAGAATGTTCGCTGCCAATCTTAACCGGCTGGTTAAACAACTGGAAATCGGTAAGAATAACGGTTGGAACCTGAATATTATTCCGGATTTTATCGGGATGAAACTCATTGAAACCATTAATGCCTCCTACCATAATCGTACCGTCGGACAGTTGGATTCCTGAATTGGGCAGAAACAGGTTCTCCTGCAAGCCATCGTATTTGTTATACGATTTCGTTTCTCCCGTTACAACATCATAACAATACAGTCCGTTGTTAGTGGTAAGCCATAAGTGCCCCTTATCGGCAATGATTTTATGAATAACCCGAATGTAAGAAGGTAAATCTATTTTTACAAAGTTTCCGTTCTTATAATCGTATTTCATCAATCCGTTTCCGTAAGTGCCAAACCACAGGCCACCTCTGTCATCTTTACATACCGTAACAATCTGGTCAGTAGCAATCCGGGATTCTTTGTCTGAAAAACGATGAAAATGTTCCCATTTCTCTGCTTTATAATTGAAGCGGAAGATGCCGTTATTCAGCGAGCATACCCATAAATAATCATCCGCGTCCTCTAAGATACACGAAACATCTGCCGACTTAACTTCATAGATACGTTCAAACTTATCGTTCTGCACGTCGTATCTATTCAAGCCCAATGTAGTACCTACCCAAATTTGATTCCGTTTATCTTTATAAAGCGCATATACTTCCGAAGAATAAAGAGAATACGGCGAAGAGGTAGCCTTGTAATTCTTAAATGTTCCGGTTTTCAAATCGAGAATGTCTAACCCGCCCATATACATCCCCACATACAGTTTATCCCCGTCTTGCATCAGCGCATGAATGTTATGATAAGAAGGTACAGACTTACCCGATGCCGAATAATACGATTTAAACGTATTATCCTGCCTGTTCCAGTAGAAAAATCCGGCATCGTCTGTTCCTATCCATAAATTGTCATTATCTGCCTTCGCAAACACGCTCACGATGCGTGCGTTCAACTGCGAGTTTTTCCGGTTATAATGTTTGTAATTGTCTCCGGTGGCAGAAACGTAATTCACGCCTCCAAAATAGGTTCCTATCCACAACGAACCTTCACGGTCGAAGAACAGTTCATGCAAATAATTGTCATTCAATCCGTCGGGATGCCTGCTATCAACCTTGAGCGAGGTTACTGTCCCGGTATTCGTATCATATTCGGTTAATCCTTCATCGGAAGCAAACAGCAGGACTCCTATACCTTTCTCAACGATTTTACGGACCTGAAGCGGACGGTTGACTCCAAAGGGCTTTACGGCAGACACTAATTGCTTTTTCGATTTATCCAAACGGAAAAGCCCCTCTGTATTGCTGCCCGCCCACAGATTATTCCGCGAATCTTCGAATATCACCCGTATGCTTTTCACCGTATTGGAAGCAATAGGCTGAAACACATCTTTAGAAGGGATGTACCTCCCAATGCCTGCATCTTGTGTGGCGAGCCATATCGTACCGGAGCTGTCTTCCGTAACCGAATAAACGAAATCGGAGATTGACTTGCCGGGCGACACGTACTGATACAATTTCCCCTGCCGCACGTCGAAACGGAAAACGCCTTGTCCGAATGTCGATATCCACAGGTTTCCCTTGCTGTCTTTCGTTACTTGCCTCACGGGGGTGCGAATGCCTTCGCCTGCTTCGGTACGGACATCGAATTCCGAGAAACTTTCCATACAAAGATTAAATACAGACAAACCTTCATCGCTGCCTACATAAAGCTGTTGTTCGTGCTCAAACACGGTATAGATACAAGGCCCTAACGTTTTTACCTGCGAATCTCTCCATACCTGTATCTGATTGCCATCGAAACTGTGCAGTCCGTCAATCGTTCCGAACCACATTCTGCCTTTCGAATCTTGCATAATGCAATAAACCGCATTGACCGACAGACCTTCACTTATCGTATAATATCTGAAATTATTGGCATGACCGTGCAATGACAGCAGACAAAGATTAAACAGGACGAAATATAATATATGAGTAAATCTTAGCATCGTGACGTATGATTAACAACTCTCTCTTTACAAAAATACGAAAAATAACGCAATCTTGCATCTTTATTGACAAGATTTTAAATTCAAGTCTTCGCGGTTGAATATTTATCAGTCAGTTATTTGGCAGAAGAATCACGTCGTACGATATAGAAATCCAGCTTGCATGTACAAATAATCCCCGCTCTTACAGAAGGAGAAACTCTTCCGCTGTAAGAAACGGGGAATACAACAGATAAAGTAATTTTATTTCACACGGATAGCAAAACCACCTCCCGGAGCCAAATGTATTTTCAGGCGAGTATTTCCATTAAGCTCAACGGGTACACACCGATAATCTTTACCTGTGCGATGTGCGTTAACTCCGTCTTTATATAAAACTCCTTCATAATTCTTGTTGCCTAAGAAAGAGCAGTCTATCTCAATGTCGCGTGCCTGCCAGTCGGTAAGTCCGCCAATATACCAAACATCTCCTTTACGGCGTGAAGTCACGATGTAATCGCCCATCCGTCCGTCGAGTACACGGGTTTCGTCCCACACGGTAGGAATATCCATGATAAACTGCGCACATTCAGCTTCGCGTGCGTAGTTTTGCGGCGTATCACACAGCATGTTCAGCGGCGATTCCAGCACCACGTACAATGCCAACTGACGGCAGCGTGTTCCCTGACTCATCGGTTCGGAGTTACACGGATAGAAACTTTCTTTCACTGCATTGCGCATTGCTCCTTGCGTATAGTCCATCGGGCCTGCCACCTGACGAATATAAGGCAGGGTTACATCGTATTCTACTTGGTCGACTTCCGCCGTACTCCACTTCATGTTTTCAAGTCCGTGGACGCCCTCGAAATTCAAGATATTCGGATAAGTACGGTTCAGTCCCGAAGGTTTGTACATGCCGTGCAGGTCGAGCAGCAGTTTGTACTTCGCACACATCGCAGCCGCACGGTAGTTAAAGTCTACCATCTCTTGGTCATCGCGGTCCATAAAGTCTACCTTGAAGCCTTTCACCCCCATCTCGGCATAATGGCGGCAAATGTTCTCCATATCGCGTTCGAAAGCATAATAACCGGCCCACAAGATGATACCCACTCCTTTAGCGGAAGCATAATCAACCAACTCCTTCAGGTCGATATCCTTTACCACCTGCATCAAGTCTGCTTTCAGGTTTACTGCCCATCCTTCATCAAGAATCACATATTCCAAACCGTTTTGTGCAGCAAAATCAATATATGCCTTATAGGTATCGTTATTTACGCCTGTCACAAAGTCCACTCCGTCTAAGTTCCAGTCGCTCCACCATTCCCATGCCACCTTTCCGGGTTTCACCCATGAAATATCGTCAATGCGCGACGGAGAAGCCAGCAAATAAGTCATATCACATTCAGCCAACGCTTTGTCCTCGGCAGCCACAATCGCCATGCGCCACGGGAAAGAACGGCTACCATCTACCTTTGCGATGAAAGCCTCACGCTCTTTTACCAGCATCTGCAACATGTTGTGTCCGCCCTGTATGCTCTTCTTCGGATACGGAGCATGAACCCCCGTCAGCTTGTTTCCACCCTCGGAAGCCGACAGATACAGTCCCGGAAAACTTTCCAAATCAGACTCGGTGATACATACCTTTATCCCGTCTTCCGTCTCTACCACCAGCGGCAGGAACATCAGGCGTTTTTTATCCAGTTTCGAGAGTTTGTCGGTAACATACGTATTTTCAAATGCACTGTAAAACTGTGCTTCGAGCGTACCGTCTTTTGCCCGCGGAACTACGTAAGGAACCGTGGCTTTTACATCGGAAGGGAAACAATAACTTACTTCTTCATCCAATATGTTGAACGGCTTCGTTACACGGCTTACGAAACGGTAGGCAATGCCATCGTTGTAGGCACGGAACTCTACGTTCCATCCCTTCTTGAATTTCAAGGTTAATCCGTTGTAATGGTCGCGTACCTGCGCGCGGCGGTAAAGAGGCGAAGCTATCACTTCATCCACACTCTTGCGCGAAGTACCCGACAAGCGGGGACTTTCGCCCCACGTCGTGCCGTCGTCTAATGTCATACCCAACGGAGAATCAGCCAACACCTGCTTCCCGTTGCAGCGGATATCGTAAGTAAGCCGTTCGCCTACCTTAACAGTAGTGACCAGTCGTCCGTCGGGCGACTTCAGTTCAAACGTTTTCTGCGCATACGCGCCAAACGTTACCAAACAAAATAAATATAGAACTATTTTCTTCATGCCTGTAATCAATTAAGAGAAATAACCTTAGCCGTAAGCGTGCTTCCTTCAGGCAGTTCTACAGAAGCTGTGGCAATCGTATTGCCATTGTTGTCTTGCGTCTGTACGGTAGAATAAGTTTTCCCGTCTACCTCAACCTGCGGACAGTTGCCTACAAACGAAACCTCCCAAGTCAAATCCTTGCCGGTATTGTTTACTATTTCAGTAGCCGAACGTCCCGTATGTTTCACCGTAACATAGCCATCCATTACAGGAACATTTGCTATCTGTGCTTCATTTACTCCCTCCGGTAAGCGCGAACAAGTAGCAATCGTATTCCGGCTGGCAGAAGGAACCACACCCATCATGCCGCTAACCATCCCTTCGACAATACCATACGATACTTCCGGATATTCGGAACGGTCCATCTGAGGCAAAGTAACCATGTAATCGTAAGCCTCTTTATAATATCCTAACCGATACAACAGAACCGGGAAAGCCGACAAGTTTTCTACGTTCCACTCCCTGCTCAGAATATCTTTTACGGAAGCACGGATGCGGTCGGGATTCTCTGTAGCCCCAAACCATAAGATGAAAGGAACTCCCTCACCCCGATAAAATTTGCGGTCTTCCGTCCAGAAAGTCTGATAATACGAACTGTCTTCGCTCCACCACTGGTTTTCCATGATGTCGCGATACTGAAGCGCACGCAACATATCCTGCTGTGCCTGTTCTTCATTGCCGCACAATGCAGCAATCCGGGCATGGGCATTATATCCGGCATACAGAGATGCCAGCAAATCGACCCCCATCGTCAATCCTCTGAAATTCTCGACATACGAAGCCAGTCCCCTGCAAGTATGGAAATTGTTATTCACATCAAAGTTGTCCGGCTGGTTCATATAGCGCGGGCGAGCCATTACATTCTCAGGCTCCAGCTTCCAGCGAGTGATGTATTCATTCAATGACTTGTCGTAAAAATTGGTGAAACAAGAATCGGTAAGATAATCCTTATCGCCCGTCCATTCGTACATTTTCAGGCAAGCCTGCATTACGTCGAAGTTGGCATTCAGGTTATACCAAAATTCGCTGTCGTTCAGGTAATCGGCGGGAGCGGGTTTATTATAACGGTTTATCTCCCAGTACGTACACCAATCTTTGCTCTCGCTGATGTTTTCCGCAAAGCGGGTAAACATATTTTTATTATGCTGCCCAAGTCCCAATATCTGGGCTCCGACCGACTGATGAGACACGTCTCTCATGCAAAACGCCTCACGCTGTGGCAAAGCCGCTTCATACCAATAGCCTACCGAATCCGTTCCGTCGTGAGCATACGACAATGCCGTCTTTTTCGCCCACATATACACATTTTCCAAATCCTTGTCGGACGATGTAAATACAGAAATCTGCTCCGGAGTAAGTTGTCCGTCATTCTCCTTTTGAGAAGTGCCACACCCCATCAGGCATAAAACCGACAAACCAATAAGTAAAGTGTGTTTCATAAAATCACATTAATTTGATGTTAATAGAATTTCCGTCTTTCACTGTATAAGTTTTCTTTTTCCCTTTCTGCCAAACAGACACTTGCAACTTTCCATTAGCCAAGCGATTGACTTCCATGTCGAATGTAGTTCCGAAAGCACAAATGTTGCGAAGCCTCATCTCATTCCATGCCTGCGGAAGCCGGGGAGTGGCGATAAATTCCTTAAATCCGACCGGACGAATGCCAAACATGCCTTCGGTGATGATGCGCCCGTATAAGCCGCTTTCTGCCGACAAGTGACGCTGTCCGCCTTCCGGCCATGCTTCGATGGCATAAGGCACGTGTTCACCCAACAGACGGGTTGCCGAATAACGGTGCAGGTAATCGGTAGCCTTTTCGGTTTCGCCTGCCGCATAGACGCCACGCAGAGCATAAAGTGTAGAACGGTCCCAGAAAGTCTGGTCGCCTGCTTGGGTCAGCAGCCCGTTTTCCGTCCACAAGCGGGGTGAGAACAGAGCATCGATGGTTCCTTGCGCACGTTCGTTGATACCCACCGTGAGCGGGATGCAAATCCATGAACGGAGAATGTCATTACCCTTATAATAAGCGTAGGTATCAAATCCCTCAACTTTGGCTCCAAAGTATTTTTCGATGTTTTTACGCAGTTCGGCTGCTTGGCTGCGGTATGTATTGGCAATCTTACTACCCTTGTTCAATTCTTTTGCAAGGTAAGAAGCCGAAATCAGCGCATCGTAGTAGAGCGATGACGTACAGAGGTTCGCATCGCCCGACGGGAAACGGTTCTCCAGCTCGTCGGTATCCGATGTCACCACGCCCTCGGCATTCAGTTTGCGCTTGCAGTATTCCAGACACCACGTAATGAGTTGCCACAATTCTTCCGCCACCTCACGGTTTCCGTAAGCCAACGCATAACGCGATGCTCCGTACGCTATCATTGCCGCATCCCCGCGGTCGCCTACTCCGTTCCAGATGTCCAGCCCTTCGGCCACTATCGAACTGGGAATGGGTTTCCATTCGTCGTTCATAAAGCGTGCGAAATGACGGAACGAGTTCAGTGCGGAAGCATTGCCGTATTCATACCCGGTGAAAGGGAAATAAGCATTGATATACTCTGCTTGGTCGTTAGCCCAAATAGCCGCGTAATACGATTCTCCTCCGGGGCCGTGCATGGGGCCGCCCTGTGTTTCGTAGATACTTTCGCAAGCACGGATTTTAGAAAAAGCAAACATGCGGTTGATAACAGAATCGGGAGTTTCTAACACCAGTTTATCCATCCATCCGTTTACCAAATCCATGCGTTTCGCCTTCTCAGCCTCAGCATCAATCTTTACCGGACTTTCATTCTGCCGATGTGCAGAAACAGAAGCAGTAAAGCGCAGGGTATCGCCGGGCTGCAAGGTGAAAAATCCGTTGCGGTCAAGTTTTCCTTCGATGGTATACGAGCCTGTCACCCCTTTGGCAGGGTCTGTATGAGCCACAAAACCGTCTTCCGGTATTTCAATGGAAAGGTTGCCCTTACCCGTATTCACCACCTGATACAGTTCCACCAAAGCAGGAAGTTCTGCCGAAGGCAGATATTCGCGGGTCAGCTCCCACTGTCCGTAATAACCCTGATCGAACGTACTCTTTACCGTAAGCATTCCTTTCAGCGTAATATCTTTTACTTTCTCGTTGGTAAAGCTGCGTCCGTTTACCGTGATGCCGCTCAGCGGATTCCAATCGTAACGACGCATCAGGCTGGCATGGGTATTGTTGGGGATAGTTCGCAGCAGAGGCCATACCATGCTTTTATTCAGTGTGAATCCTCCGTTGCAATCCACTCCGTATCGCAATACCACCGATACTTGTTTGCCGCTCATTTCAATATGGTCTTCGTGAGGAATCTGCCCGTCAACTGTCCACACGATTTTATTATCCGGTGCAATATGCCAACGTGGAGATTCATCAGCCGCCCCGTTTAAGGCAAGCAATGAACATCCGGCTACAGCCAGTGTTTTAAACACATTCATAACATTCTAATTTTTATTCAGTTACTATTTTATGATTTATCTCGAACAACAGGTTTGTCCAAACGTTATCAGGCTTTGTCAGCGGCTTGAAAAACGCTATGGGAAGAACCCATCAACACTATGGGTAGAACCGGTCAACGCTACCGCATAAGATGAGTAACACTAACGGTAGTGTTTTCCGATGGGTAAAAATAAAAAATATGCCCGTATTCTTTTCAAAACGCGGGCACATTTATTTATAAACGCGGCAGCGTTTATTGCTACTATAACCTAACCCTACACATCTATCGGTTCATGTTGTTCTGATTCTGTACGATTACAAGTCAGAGTAACCCGGATTTTGTTCCAACGCACTGTTCTTGCGACGCTCATAGTTCGGTATCGGAACAAGATAGTGGTTCGGAGCTATAAAGCTACGTACTTTTCCTAACTCTATTATCTTATAGTTCTTTACACCATTCAATTTCTTCAAGATTCGGATACCGTGGAATTGCCCGACTTGATTTTCTTCCGCATTTTTCCAGCGACGTACATCGAAGAAACGATGTTCCTCAAAGGCTAATTCAACCTTACGTTCTTGCTGAATAGCCTCGAACAGTTCGTCACCGCTCGCTGTAATATCCGGAAGCATATCGGGGATATCCTGTTCCAAATACTGTACACCGTAGTTACGTGCTCTTTGACGTATCAAGTTCAGGTATTTACGAGCCGTTTCTTCATCTCCGGCAAAATAAGATGCTTCGGCATAATTCAAGTAAATTTCACCCAAACGGCAATAGATCCACGGCTGACTTCCTTTATCTGTCCAAGCCACACGCAAGGTTTCATCCATAAACTTACGAATGGTATAGTGAGACTTAGAATAGTTCCAGTTTTGATTTCCGAATTCACTATCTATACCACCTGATACAACTTCAATCTTATGAGTTTTCTCATTTTCGGTTTCCTGCACATAGAAAGCAACTTCACGTCCTCTGAACTCTTGTCCGTCGCATAAGACAGATGCATAGAAACGCGGGTCACGGTTTTGCCACGGATTAACATCCGTTGAATCGCCTGTGGTATACCATGTCCTGTCAGGAAATGTTCTTCCCGGCAATTCATAGCTGTCAACCATTTCTTGAGTAATGCAAGTACCGGAATAGCCACCGTAACCGTTAGGTGAGTTATCCCAATCAAAATAATGTCCGTGCTCTTGGTCATACAAGCGTTCGAAAATGATTTCCTGACTTTCAGGATTCAAGAACATACCTCCATAATCGGGATCCAAATCCATACCATTGGCTAAACACAAGTCGATAACCTCTTTGGCTGCATCAGCTGCCTCTTGATAGGTTCTACCGCTTTCCGAAGCCCATAACGGACTGGCTGCATACAGCAACATCCGGCTCTTCATCGCCTTTGCCGCAATACTTGTTGCTCGTCCAAAGTCAGCGTCATCACTATATTGTTCAGGCAAATAGTTTGCAGCGCGGTCAAACCATGTAATAATGGAGTCTACGCATTCCTTATAGCTTGCACGTTTCACATCCATCATCTCATCGGTATCTTCAAGATTATAAGACTTCGTTATAATAGGCACACCGCCGTAACGGTTTACCAATGACATGTAATAGAAAGCGCGGAAAAAGGTTTCTTCGCCTATCAGGTAGCTTCTTTCCGGTTCGTCTACCTGATTTACATAGTCCATGTTTTCGAAGAAGATGTTACAGTTCTTGATGTTCTCATAATACGCACTCCAGATATCCAAGTTACCCAACTGGTCGGGAGTTACGCTTCCTTCAAGTACCGTGTACGAAGATTGCCAGTTAAAGTTATTATACGTTTCATCACATGAGAAGCGCAAAGCGCTCTGATCCCAACCGGTTTGAGGCAGGTTATAATTACGGTGTACGTATGACTGTAACAGGCTTACATCAGTAAACACATCTTCTTTTGTATAAGTGTCTAAAGGCTCAACATCCAAGATGTCGCACGCTCCTACAGAAGCTATCAATGCCCCAAGACCAATCGTTTTAAATATTTTTGTTTTCATATACGTATTCTTTTAAAGGTTAGAAAGTGACATTAACGCCAAACGAATAAGTTTTTGCCATCGGATATGCCTGATTAAAGCCGGTAGCTTTTGAGTCCGGGTCTTGTATCTTAATCTTATCAAACGTCAGCAAGTTTGTACCCGTCAATGACAGGCGGATGTTCTGCATCTTCAAGCGTTCTACGATTCGTTGCGGCAAATTATAGGCTATTTCCACATTCTTCAAACGAATGAACGAAGCATCATACAGCCAGAAATCGCTCCATTTCGTATTGATTTGGTCGTCTTTATTGAAAGCTCTCGGATATTTGGAGTTCGGAGTTTCTTCGGCAGAAATCCAACGGTTTTCATAGAAATCCTTATCCAAGTTATAAGAGTAAGGCACAATCATCTGGCTGGCTCTCCCTTGTCCTGTCCACAACATGCTTACTTCCAATCCTTTCCATTCGATACCGTAGTTGATACCGTACACGATTTCAGGAACGTTGCTGGTATTGCTGCGGATTCGGTCGTTATCCGTTATTTCTCCGTTACCGTCTACATCTACGTATTTGATGTCACCCGGCTGAGTTCCTGACAAATGCGGAGTGCTGTTAATCTCATCCCAAGTCTGGTAAATACCGTCGGTTTTATACATCAACCACGTATCCATCGGGCCTCCCGTTTCACGTTGCCAGTCGGGAATGTTGGCAGCTTCATCGAAATATACAATCTTGTTTCTTGCGAAGGTAAAGTTACCGCTTACATAATAATTTACGTTTCCTATCTTATTACGGTGACTCAACATAAATTCGATACCTTGATTATTGACCTCACCCAAGTTTTCATCGGGAAGCGTATTTCCCAATCCGGTGTAGTAAGGGATAGAAGCCTGACGCGGAGCAAGGATATCGGTACGCTTCTGGAAGAAATATTCAACAGTAAATCCTAACATGCCATCCCAGAAAATTCCGTCGACACCGATGTTCTTCGAGTCTACTTTCTCCCATGTAATATACGGATTGGCAAGCACGCCCGGGTAAATGGCTTTGCCCAATGCCGGAGTTCTGCCTAAAATGGCACCGTTCTCCATCACATACGGACTTACGTATTGGAAAGCGTCTACGTTATCGTTACCTAACTTACCCCAAGAAAGTCTCAACTTCAGGTCGTTGATGAAAGGAGCTTTCTCGCGGATGAACTTTTCTTCGCTGATACGCCAACCGGCAGACAAACCGGGGAATGTACCCCAACGATGACCGGGAGCAAAGTTCATTGAACCGTCTCGACGGATAGAGAACTCAAACATATAGCGGTCTTTAAACGTATAGTTCAAACGTCCGAAGAAGTTCTGGCGCACTGAAATATAGCCGCTACCGGAGTTGGTCTTTTCACGGTCTCCACCAAAGTTCAGGTAATCCAGCTTACTGTTTAAGAAATAGTTACGTTCTGCCGCAAATACTTCACCATCGTACTTGTTTTGTTCGTAAGCCACGAATGCGCTTACATGGTGATCGCCAAATACTCGGTCGTAAGCCAACTTCAGGTGCAGCGTACGAGACAAGTTGTTCTCATGCGACTGGTCCAACTTAATCGTACCTCCTTCGGGGTTAGTGGTTTGCTTATCATAATTACCCGTCAGTGTATTATAAGTATAGGTATCCCATACATCCCACATCTGCTTTTCATTGCGGAAATGGAAGTTGAACGCTCCGTAACCCGACAAAGAAAGTCCTTCGGTAATCCACGGCATGTTCAGTTCGAAAGCAAACTTCGAGTTTATAAAGTAATCGTCTACTCTATCGTATCCCGTATCTTTTCCGGAAGCAAGGATAGCAATGTTATTTCCGTTATTGATACCCGGTCCCGGCAATCCGTTCGGATAATAATCGTACATGTGAGGGGGAACTTGCATCGCTTCCCAGAAGATGGTAGACGTAGGATAGATAGACTGGTTACGACGCTCTTTACGTCCGTCGAGGTTTACACTGATTTTCAAATCTTTTGTTACCTGAGCATCAATATTCGAACGTACCTGATAGGTATTATAGTTGAATACCGTATTCTCATACATCGGTTCCTGATAAGAATAGTCGCCTGAAACGTAATATTTTACCTTATCCGTGCCTCCGTTGATAGACAGAGAGTGACGGGTTTGGGGAGCTACGCCACGGAACAATACGTCCATCCAGTCGGTATCGCCATACTGGTTGCGGTCAATCGTTCCGTCCAAATAACCGTTTTTCACGCTTTCCCAAAGAGGAGTCTGATTGTTATACCGCTTGATTTCATCATCGTAAACCATGTACTCATAGGCATTCATCAAGTCGGGTGTACGGGTGTTTTGAGCCAACGTTACCGAACCGTTATAGTTTACGACCGGTTTGCCGTTGGCAGACGAACCGCGCTTGGTAGTAACCAAGATAACACCGTTGGCAGCCTGCGCACCATAGATAGCGGCAGAAGCATCTTTCAATACGTTGATAGACTCAATATCGTTCGGATTCAAACGCTCCAAGTTACTGATGCCATTACGGTCTGCCACACCATCGATTACAACCAGCGGACTATTGCTATTCAATGAACCTTTACCACGGATATAAATATCAGACCAGTCATTGCCCGGTTCACCGGAATTCGAGGTAGTAATTACACCCGGAATCTTACCGGCAAACATATTGGTAACGTTCGGTGTACCGGTGGCTTTCAGTTCGCTTCCTTTTACCGTAGCCACAGACCCGGTTACGGTTGCTTTCTTCTGTACGCCATAACCTACCACCACTACTTCCTCCAACGCTTGCGTATCTTCACCAAGCTCTATGTGTTGGGGCTGAGCCGTAGCCTTGATTTCCAAACTCTGATATCCGATATAAGATATTTCCAAAATAGAACCTACGGGAGCTTGTAACATATAGTTACCGTCGATGTCGGTAATCACTCCGTTGGTAGTACCTTTTACAACCACATTAGCACCGATGATAGGTTCGCCCGTCTTCTGATCTACAACTGTTCCTTTCAGCGTAACATCCTGCTGAACGATAGGAGCAGCATCCGTTGCTTCATGGGCGGTAGCGGGACTTGCAAACGTCGGCAAAATTCCCCATGCAAGCATACCCGCTATCAAGAGATGCTTGCTACTTGAACTTGATTGAAATGTTTTCATTAGATAAGTAATTAGATTTAGTAAGTATGTGTTCACACGATTAGATAATTAATCAATGGGCTTTACGGGAGTTTGGATAACTCCCGCAAATACTTATTTGATGATAGCCGCATAACCTCCGCCATCATACATCTTGATGGTTACGGTATCGCCTTGTTTTACTTTCTTGGTGCGGCAGGCGAAGTCTCTTGCCTGTATGTCGACATTTACTCCGTCTTCCCAGCTGGTCATCGTTTTTGTTCCTTTGATGAAGTCGAGGTTGATGTCGAAGGTTTGTCCTTTTTTACCTACCATGCCGCCAATAAACCATGTGTCTCCCGAACGGCGGGCCACTACCACGTATTCTCCTACCGATGCTTTCAGCACGCGGGTCTCGTCCCATACCACGGGCACTTGGCTCAAGAACTCCATGCACTTTTCTTCGCGGTAGTAGTTTGAAGGAGAGTCGGCCAACATCTGCAACGGGCTTTCGTATACCACGTACATGCCCAACTGATGGCAGCGTGTACCCACAGAGGCAGGAAGGTTAAACCATATCTTGTGGTCTTTTTCGTGGAAGTTGAGCATCGCTCCCGGCGTATAGTCCATCGGACCTGCCACCATGCGTGTAAAAGGCAACGTTACGTTATGTTCCGGAGTAACGAAACTTCCCCATTTGTGATTCTCAAGACCGGCTACTCCTTCCGAAGTCAGCACGTTGGGGAAAGTACGTAACCATCCGGTAGGTTTGTAAGCTCCGTGGAAGTCTACCAACAGTTTGTGTTCGGCAGCTTTGCGAGCTACGGTGTAATAGAAGTCAACCATCTCTTGGTCATCGCGGTTCATGAAGTCCATCTTGATACCTTTGATACCCCATTTGCTAAACAGGTCGAATGCTTCATCCAACTTTTCGCGGAACGGAGCCCAAGATACCCACAAAATAAGATCGACGTTCTTTTTCTTTCCGTAAGCCACCAGTTCCTCCATGTTGATTTCGGGAACGGTCTTGGTTACATCCCATGCTTCCGACCATCCGTCGTCGAGCACCACGTACTCGATTCCGTAACGCGAAGCAAAATCGATATAATATTTATACGTCTCATTATTCACACCCGCTTTGAAATCTACATCATACAGCGCCAAAGCGTTATACCAGTCCCATGCGATTTTTCCCGGACGTACCCATGAGTAGTCTCCTTCCGATTCGGGAGCCAACTTATAGATAAGCTGATTGGTTATCAGGTTGGCATCATCTTCGGCCACAATCATCGCACGCCACGGATAGTTGCGCGTTCCGCTCACGCGGGCAAGATAATCGGCACGCTTGGTGGGGAATATCTGACGGTCGTCGGTTTTTTCATCCTCCAACGAGTAAGCGGCAAACTTGCCTGCCAGTTCGTATTTGCCCTGTTTCTTCAAGAACATTCCTGGATAACTTTCCAAATCGGATTCGCTGATGAAGATACGCGCCTTATCGTCTATCTTTATCAGGATGGGAGTGCTGCAAAACTGTTCCGGACGAATTTCAGAAAGTTTCATCGGCTTAAACAAAGGTTGCTGTGCCGACAGCATGGTACGTTCTTCGGGGAACAATGTGTTATAGTCTTTCGGGAAACAATAAGTAGCTTCTTCGCTCAGCACTTTTAAAGAATCGGCAAAATCGGTATGAAACCGGTAAGCCAGACCGTCATCGTACACCCGGAAACGAAGCTGGTATTTATCTGCGCTCAACACCATTTCATTATAATGGTCGCGTATCGTTTTGCTCTTCTGACGAATGACCGGAGTCAGCGTTTTATCTTCTGAAAGGTAATCCACATCGGTAACTTTCATATTCCGGCCGATAACCGTACCGTTATCGAATGTCATTGAGATAGGAGAAGGACTTAATACGACCTGCCCTTTAAAGCTCACAGAATAGGTGGTAATCGCTCCCGTTTCCACATTTACGACAATGTTTTCATCGGGAGATTTTACGGTGTAATTTTCCGCCATCATCTTGCCTCCGCACAAGATTAACGAAAGTATCAATAAAGTCTTTTTCATAAATAGGTTTTTTGATTAGTTAACTTTGATGGCAAAGGTATAAGATAGAAGTAAAACCCATGAAACGAAGAGTACAAACTACGGTCAGAAAAGTACAAACCACTATCTCTATTGTCCAAAATCCTGCCTCTATTGTCCAAATAAATCAGTAACATACTGATAATCATATAAATACAAACATAACCGATTTCTGATATATTTCCGTTCTTTTTTACAGCTTTCAGCACCTGAAATATCAGCACCGGTTCAAATTTACCGGTGCAGTTCCTCCCCAAAACGCAACCGTTAGTGTCAGTCATCTTATGCGGTAGCGTTGACCAACGCTTCCCATAGCGTTGCCCGGTTCTTCCCATAGTGTTTTAAGCCTCTGACAAAGCCGGATGAAAATAAAAACAAGCGCTCATCTTCGCACAAAAAATAAAGCGTCTGTTCCAGTTTTTTCCGTACATTTGTCGTTTGATTATGATAGACCAAGCCACCATAGACCGTATATTGGACGCCGCACAAATAGTTGATGTGGTTTCCGAATTTGTAACGCTACGCAAACGGGGCGTCAACTACATCGGGCTATGCCCGTTCCACAACGAAAAAACCCCTTCGTTCAGCGTATCGCCCAGCAAGGGAGTATGTAAATGTTTCAGCTGCGGAAAGGGAGGAAACGTGATTCACTTCATTATGGAGCATGAACAGCTTTCGTATTACGAAGCACTGAAATGGCTGGCGCGGAAGTACAACATCGAAATCAAGGAACGCGAACTGACCAACGAGGAGAAGCAGGCAAACAGCCTGCGCGAAAGTCTGTTCGTGGTCAACCAGTTTGCTTCCGAATATTTTCAAGACATTTTATATAATCACATCGACGGGCAACGCATCGGAATGACGTACCTGCGCGGACGTGGATTCCGGGATGACATCATCAAGAAATTCCAATTAGGATACAGCACGGAGAGCCGCGACGCACTGGCAAAGGCTGCCTTGCAGAAAGGTTACAAAGAAGATTTCCTGATTAAAACCGGACTGTGTTACAAAAAAGACGACGGAACCCTGCGCGACCGCTTTTGGGGACGTGTCATCTTCCCGGTACATACCATTTCGGGAAAGGTGGTGGCGTTCGGAGGGCGTGTGTTGAGTGCGGCGACGAAAAACGTGCAGATGAAATACGTCAACTCGCCCGAATCGGAAATCTACCACAAAAGCAAAGAGCTGTATGGCATTTATTTTGCCAAGCAAGCAATCGTCCGTCAAGACCGCTGTTTCCTTGTAGAAGGTTACACCGACGTGATTTCGATGCACCAAAGCGGAATTGAGAACGTGGTAGCCTCATCGGGTACGGCGCTTACGTCCGACCAAATCCGGTTGATTCACCGCTTTACGAATAACATCACCGTGCTTTACGATGGCGATGGAGCGGGTATCAAGGCAAGCATCCGAGGCATTGACATGTTGTTAGAGGAAGGCATGAACGTCAAAGTCTGCCTCCTGCCCGACGGCGATGACCCCGACAGCTTCGCCCGCAAGCACAACGCTACGGATTACCAAGCCTATATCAACGCCCACGAGGTGGATTTTATCCGCTTCAAGACCAACCTGCTGTTGGAAGAAGCCGGGAAAGACCCCATCAAGCGTGCCGGACTGATTTCGAGCATCGTGAAGAGTATCTCGGTGATACCCGACGCCATTGTGCGTTCGGTATACATCCGCGAATGCAGCCAGTTGCTCCAGATGGAAGAAAAAATATTGGTGGAAGCCACGGCGAAACTTATCGAACAGGCGCGCGAAACAAAATTCAAGGAAGAACAGCGCAAACGGGAGCGGGAGCAGCGCAACGCCCTTTCGCCTGCTGACGAAACACGGCAGTCGCAACCTGCCGGTACGCTTCCCCCATCGGATGCATCGACACCCGTTCCGCCTCCTCCCGCTCCGGAAGACATACCTGCGCCTGTTGTCTCGCCCGCGCCTCAAAGTGAAGAACCGGACAATTACACTTCGTTTATCCCCACCACGGGAAACGAACAAAGCGTTTTCTATGCCAAAGAAGAAGAATTAATCCGGATGCTGATACGCCACGGCGAGAAAATCATGTGTTACGTAGAAGACGAGAACGGCGAGCAGCACCCGCTGACTGTCATCGAATGTATCGCTTCAAGCCTGAAAGAAGACGAACTTCAGTTTCACGACGCACTCCACCGCCGGGTTCTGAAAGAAGCGGAAGCCCACTTGCACGATGAACATTTTACCGCCGAGCGGTATTTCATCGCCCATCCCGACCCGCAGGTAAGCAAACTTGCCGTAGACATGATAAGCGAGCGTTACCAACTTAGCAAATACCACTCGAAAGGGCAGAAAATAGTGACCGACGAAGAACGTTTGTACGAACTGATTCCCCGCCTGTTGGTCGACTTCAAACTGTCTATCGTAGACGAGGAAATGAAGCACACGCTTCAGGCGCTGACCGACCCTGCCATCGCCAACGACCCGGTGCGCTGTGCGGAAATCATGAAACGCTACAAGGAACTGCACGAAACACAGAGCCTGATGGCACAAAATGCCGGCGACCGCGTGGTGTTAAAACCGTAAGCGGAAAACAGCAGCAGATGTGCATACGAATACACATCTGCTACTGTTTTTATAATCACTCCAACACGGCAGCCATACCGCCGTTACGAACCATCTTTACCGATAACTTATCGCCACGCTTTACCGTAATCTCCTTTTTCCGATAATCCATGGCTTGATGACCGGCATTGATGCCATCTTCAAACAAAGTCATTTTATATTGTTTCCCTTCCGGCAGAAAGTCGAAGTTCAAGCTAAAACTACGCTCCTTCTCTTCGTTATTCGTAATGCCGCCTATATACCATTTTCCGGCTTTCCGCTTTGCCACTATCACATATTTCCCCACTTCGGCAGCCAAAACTTTCGTTTCATCCCACGTAACAGGGACATCGGTAATGAAACGGGTACAGTCTTCGTTGCGATAATATAAAGTAGGATTATCGGCAAGCATCTGCAAACCGCTTTCGAACACAACATACAGTGCCAACTGATAAGCACGTGTCCCGATGCTCGACGAATTAGGACGGCAACCGCTATATACCTCCGGCTGCATACTTATCATGGCTCCCGGTGTATAATCCATCGCGCCCACGGCATTTCTCATGAAAGGAAAATAAAGGCTGTTGTCGGGTGTGCATCCCTGCATCTGTTCCATACCGCGCACTCCCTCGTAAGACAGCACATTGGGATATTTATACTCTAACCCGGCAGGCTTGAACGAACCGTGAAAATCGACCAAAATATGATTTTCGGCTGCAGCACGGGCTACACGCTCATAAAAATTAACCATCCATTGGTCGCTACGGTCCATGAAATCAATCTTCACGCCTTTCACTCCCCACTCATGGAATTTAGCAAACAATTCGGGATGACGGTCGACACACAGCCAAGTAAGCCACAACACAATTCCTACATTCTTTTCTTTTCCGTATCGGATCAGTTCGTGTACGTCTACCTCCGGATTCGGGGTATAAGGATCGTATGTGCTTGCTGCCCACCCTTCGTCTAAAAGGATATAAGGGATTCCGTGCTTGGCAGCAAAATCAATATAATATTTATATGTATTCAGATTAAATCCGGAAACAAAATTCACGTCATCGCCGTAGGGCGAGGCTCCGTTCCACCATTCCCAGCTCACCTGTCCGGGATGTATCCACGAAACATCTTCCAGCTTGCTCTGTCCCGACAGCCTGCAATTCATCGTATTCTCAACAATCACCTTATCGTCTGCCGTCACAACAAAGTACCGCCACGGGAAATCTCGCTTTCCGGATGTACGGGCTATATAATCCGCCTCTTGAAGAATCTTCAAACTCCGGTCTCCGTCTTCGCCAAATTCTAACGGAACTTTCGGGAAAGCAGAAGTTATTCCCCGTTCCTTGTCTCCTGTAAGAAAGAGGCAAGGATAATCATGCAAATCGGCTTCGGAAATCAAGATATGAACAGAGTCTGCTGTTTCAAACAACGCAGGGAGAGTAGCCAAACGTTTCTCTGTTTTCCAGTCCCGACAAGCCACATGCGTATAGGCTTCTTCGTACGAAGTCTTAAAACCTCCCGGCTGCTGCAAGTGAAGCAAACAGTCGTCAGGAACGTTTAAATTCATCTCCTCCGTCAGAACCTCAACCTCCCCCTTCCGCTGCAACACAAAACGGTAGGCTACCCCATCGTCATACGCTCTAAACCGTATTCCCCAGTTGCCTTTCATCTGTATAAAGGCTTCGGCACACCGATTCGCAACCGTAGCATATTTTAAGGGAACAACAGGATGTAACTCTTCATTAATTTGTGTCTTCTGAACCTTTCTTACCACAGGATTCAATCCCAAAGTTTCGCCACGCAAAGTCAGGCTCAGTACATTATTTTCTAATACAGGATTTCCTTCCAGAAAGATGTCGTAATAAATTTTATCCGAAGCACGCACTTTCACTTCTATCTTTCCGTTTGGAGAGAGTAAGGAAACAATCTCTTTTGCTGCCAAATTACCGCCAACACAGCAAATCAAAACAAATAGCCAAATGTATTTCATGTATTTAGATTAAAAAATAAAACAAATTATCCGGATAAAAAATTAGGCATGGAATTTACAAGTGAGAGGCTCCCATTTATAAAATCCATGCCTTATCTTAAAGTCCCTCGCAAGGACTGATTTTATTCAGCACGCAAAGTGAAACGCTTGAAGTCAACTACTGCCAATTCAGGGTCAGCAGCTTTCAAAACATCAGCAACCGTTTTCTTCGGATCCATGATGCTTTCTTGTTTCAGCAGACATACTTCTTTGTAGAATTTGCCCAAACGTCCCATTGCGATTTTTTCAATCATGTTTTCAGGTTTGCCTTCTTGACGTGCTTTATCGGCAGCGATTTCTTTTTCGCGAGCCAATACGTCAGCCGGAACACCTGCTTCATCGATAGCAATCGGACTCATAGCTGCAATCTGCATACAGATTTCGTGTGCAACCTTTTCGTCGCAAGCCTTGTTGAAAGCAACCAACGTACACAACTGGTTCTTATTTTGGTGGTTGTAAATAGCAGTGCAAGCTCCAGAAACGAAGTTATAACCATCCAATTCTGTTTTTTCACCCGTAATACCGCTACGTTCAACAATAGCATCAGCTACCGTACCGTTACCCATCGGAAGAGCTTTGATTTCGTCGATAGTCTGACATTTGTTAGCGATAGCAGCATCGAGGATAGCCTGAGTCAAAGCCACGAAGTCTGAGTTCTTAGCCACGAAGTCAGTTTCACATTTCAGCGCAATCATAGCGGCATAATCTCCGGTAGACTTAGCCAAAACGCAACCTTCTGAAGTTTCACGGTCAGAACGTTTAGCAGCTACTGCCTGTCCTTTTTTACGGATAATTTCCATTGCTTTATCGAAGTTTCCTTCAGCTTCGGTCAAAGCGTTTTTGCAATCCATCATACCAGCTCCTGTCATTTTACGCAAGTGCTGGATATCAGCCATACTTACAGCCATAGTAATCTTATTTAAATTAGAAATTGAAAATTAAAAATGAATGTTCAAGAACGTCATATACGAAAATTGAGAATTGAGAATTAAAGAAAAAGGATAATAAAATCAATTCCTTTAATTTTCAATTCTCAATCTTCTATTCTTGAATAAATATTAAGCCTCTTCTTCTTTGTCGATGAAAGCGGCAGCCTTAGATGCGTTGATTGCATCTTCTTCAGCCTTATCCATACGCGCTTTAGCCGTTTTTTTCTTCGGAGCTTTCGGAGTATTTTCTCCTGCAGCTTCCATGTCTACCTTCTCAGCTTTTCTTTCTTCCAATCCTTCTGCTACTGCTGCGCAACAAGCATCGAGAATAATTTCGATAGACTTGGTAGCGTCATCGTTTGCAGGGATTACGAAATCTACATTAGAAGGATCTGAGTTTGTATCTACAATAGCAAATACAGGAATACCCAAACGGTTAGCTTCGCGTACTGCGATATTTTCTTTCAATACGTCAACAACAAACAATGCAGACGGCAGACGAGTCAAATCAGCAATAGAACCGAGGTTCTTTTCCAATTTAGCACGCTGACGAGAGATCTGAAGAATTTCTCTTTTTGACAAGTTAGAGAATGTACCATCGTTAGTCAACTTATCGATAGTAGCCATTTTCTTCACAGCCTTACGGATGGTGGGGAAGTTAGTCAACATACCGCCCGGCCAACGTTCGATAACATAAGGCATATTGATAGATGTAGCTTTCTCAGCTACGATTTGTTTTGCTTGTTTCTTAGTAGCAACGAACAGGATTTTCTTTCCTGATTTTGCAATTTGCTTCAGGGCTTCAGCAGCCTCATCTACTTTAGCAACGGTTTTGTTAAGGTCGATAATATGGATTCCGTTGCGTTCCATGAAAATATAGGGAGCCATTGCCGGGTTCCACTTTCTTTTAAGGTGTCCGAAGTGGCAACCAGCCTCCAATAATGTATCAAAATTTACTCTTGACATTGTTTTAATCTTTAAATCGTTTACTTTCTTTTTTGTTAATTGAACCAACTGCCGGGTAGTTTCTCCGCAAACCATGTAGGGAAAATCCCGACGGTTTAGATACTAAACGCTTTTATTTTAAGTTTTTGAGTTTTTAAGCTCTTGAGTCGGCGTAAGTCTGGGGAAACCGATTACTTAAACAAACTTACAAACTTAAAAACTAACAAACTCAAAAGCTTAACGTTTACTGAACTGGAATCTGCGGCGTGCTTTCGGACGTCCCGGTTTCTTACGTTCAACGGCACGTGAGTCACGAGTCATGAAGCCTTCAGCACGAAGTGCCTTCTTGTCTTCCGGATTGATTTTCACCAACGCACGAGCGATAGCCAAGCGCAGAGCTTGTGACTGACCGGTGAAACCGCCACCACGCAGATTTACTTTGATATCATATTTTTCAGCAACTTCCAATTTGTTCAGCGGCTGTTTTACTACATATTGTAGGATGGATGATGGAAAGTACTGTGCAAGGTCTCTCTTGTTAATAGTAATCTTTCCCGTACCTTCGCTTACGAAAACGCGAGCTATCGCGCTTTTACGTCTGCCTAATGCATTTACTACTTCCATTTCTATTATTTAAGTGAGTTAATATCAATTACTTTCGGAGATTGAGCTTCGTGTGTATGTTCGCTTCCTTCATAAACATACAAGTTGCCCAGCAATTTATCGCCCAAACGATTTTTAGGAAGCATTCCTTTTACGACTTTCTTCATCAGCTTCTCAGCGCCGTTGGGTTTCGCCATCAAAGCAGCCGGAGTCATTTCACGCTGTCCGCCCGGATAGCCTGTATAACGCAGGTAAATCTTGTCGGTCCATTTTTTACCCGTAAATTTTACTTTGCTTGCATTGATAATGATTACATTGTCGCCGCAATCTACATGAGGAGTAAAGTTCGGTTTGTACTTTCCTCTCAACAATTTTGCAACTTTCGCACCGAGACGGCCTACGACCTGATCGGTAGCATCAACTACAACCCATTCTTTCGTTGCAGTTTCTTTGTTTGCTGAAATGGTCTTGTAACTTAAAGTATCCACTCTTAAATCTTTTTTTAAAATGTTACTACTAAAAAACAACTTTCCTCGCGTCTCATTCATCTTCGGACAAAGACAAACAAAACGTTTCGGATTAAATTTTGTCACTTTTGATAATAATCGGCGTGCAAAGGTACGGCTTTTCCGTGAACAGGCAAAAATTTTCTACTTTTTTTGCTGGTAAAGAATTGATTTTTATAGCTTCTTAGGATATTCGCTTCTCCGAAAACGCTATTTCAGATTTGATAACAGAAAAACGGCGTGTACCGACTTTCTTTTTTTAAGTTTCGTAATGTACACGCCTTTTATTATATCGAAGTGCTTACTTCTCGTGATAATCTCCGTTTGCCTTGATCAGCTCTACGAGTTTTTCTACTGCTTTTTCTTCGGGAATGTTTTTTTCGATGCACTCTTTCTTTTTATAGAGGCTGATTTTTCCTCGTCCGGCACCTACATAACCGTAATCGGCATCTGCCATTTCACCGGGACCGTTGACAATACATCCCATAACGGCTATTTTCAAGCCTTTCAGATGAGACGTTGCCGCTTTCACGCGGGCTATGGTAGCCTGCAAGTCATACAGCGTACGGCCGCATCCGGGGCATGAAATGTATTCCGTTTTCGAAGTCCGCAAGCGTCCGGCTTGCAAGATGGCAAAGGCTGTTTCATCGGATTGAGCAGATGTAAATTCGCTCTCACAAAGGTTATAGAGCAAAATACCGTCACACAGCCCGTCAAACACCAACGCACCCATATCTACAGCTGCCTTTATCTGGAAGTCTTCGAGCGCGGTTTCCTGATAATGTTGGAAAAATACCAACGGATTCATCAGTCCTTCCGCCATCAGTTGGTGTGCGATTCCTCTCAGCTCGCCCAGCCGGTTGGGATGATTGCTTTGTGCAATAATCACAACTTCGGGATGGCGTTTCAAGCAGGCTATCACCTCATCGTTCATCCCCATATAAGAAGTAAACAGAAACTTCAGCGGTGCCGGAGAATAATGCAGCTCGATCAACTGCTGACCGGTAAACGCCGGATAGGTATTTTCTGTTCCGTTCCATGCCGTTGCGTCTACCATGTAGCCGATATCCGCACGCATCACTTCGGGCAGTTTTTGCCCGCAATAGATGTAATCCGGCTTAAAGGATTCATTTACCGCCATGTCGTCGCTATCCAAGCGTGCAGAAATCACTATGGGCAGATTATTTCCGCCGATATTTTTTACTGCAACCGTTTTGCGGCGTGCCGAATCCACGTAGTTAAATTCGGGGGCGGCTTTTCCGGGGATATAAGGATGATTTTCCCGACGGATAACATAATCCACAATTTTCCGAGCTACGGGGATTTCGTTTTCGGGTTCTTCGCTCAGCGAAACGCGGATGGTATCACCCAAACCGTCGGCAAGCAGCGCACCGATACCCAATGCCGATTTGATGCGCCCGTCTTCGCCGTCGCCGGCTTCGGTTACTCCCAGATGAAGCGGGAAAGCCATGTCTTCAGCTTCCATCTGCTGTACCAACAGACGCACGGTTTTCACCATGACGGTGGTATTCGAGGCTTTGATGGATATAACGACATCAGTGAAATGTTCGCTCACACAGATGCGCAAAAACTCCATACACGATTCTACCATGCCTTGCGGCGTATCGCCATAGCGCGACATGATGCGGTCGGACAGCGAACCGTGGTTTACTCCGATACGGATTGCCGTATGATTCTCTTTACAGATATTGAGGAAGGGAACGAAGCGGTCGCGTATTTTCTGCACTTCGGCGGCATATTCCTCGTCGGAATACTCCAGCGACTTGAAGGTACGCGCGGCATCCACGTAGTTTCCAGGATTAATCCGCACCTTTTCAGCATAAAGAGCAGCTACATCGGCTACGTTAGGATTAAAATGCACATCGGCCACCAAAGGGGTATCATATCTTTTTTCACGCAGGCCGATGTTTATATTTTTCAAATTCTCAGCCTCGCGCGTCCCCTGTGTGGTGAGGCGCACATACTCTCCTCCTGCTTCGATGATACGTATAGCCTGTTCCACACAAGCCTCCGTGTCCGTGGTAGGTTTATTAGTCATGCTTTGCAGGCGGATAGGGTTGTCTCCACCCATCGGAGTTGCCCCGACGTTCACCTCATCCGCCTGTCTTCGTGAATAGTTGAAAAGATCCATAATCAATTCGTCTTGAAAGCAAACTTCACTTCTTTCAATTCTTCGTTAGCCTTCACGATTTTATTCTTCAGTCCTTCTTTATAGGCAGCAAACTTCTGAGCTAATTCACTGTCTGCCAATGCAAGCATCTGCACGGCAAGAATAGCTGCATTCATCGCTCCGTTTATGGCAACCGTAGCCACGGGAATGCCCGGAGGCATCTGTATAATGGAATAAAGTGCATCTACTCCGTCGAGTACCGAACCTTTTACCGGAACTCCGATAACCGGCAGGGTTGTATTTGCAGCGATTACGCCCGGCAGAGCAGCCGCCATTCCGGCAGCGGCGATAATTACTTTAATGCCTCTTCCGGCCGCTTCTTTTGCAAATTTCTCCACTTCGGCAGGAGTGCGATGAGCTGAAAGTGCATTCATTTCGAACGGAACTTGCATCTCATCAAGCAGTTTTGCCGCTTTTTCCATAACAGGAAGGTCAGACGTACTGCCCATAATGATACTTACAATGGGTTTCATTTCAAATTACTTGGTTTTAAAATTCAAAAAATCATTCATTTATTATATTCTGATATGCTTCTGCATCCAGCAAGCCCAAAAGTTCATTGGGGTCGGTAGGACGCATCTTTATCAGCCATCCTTCGCCGTAAGGGTCTTGGTTTACCAGTTCGGGATGTTCTTCCAGAGCCGGGTTCACTTCCAATACTTCTCCGCCGACGGGGATAAACAGGTCTGACACGGTTTTTACAACTTCAATGGTTCCAAACGTCTCGCCTTTTTCCAGCGTTTCGCCTTCGGTAGTGATGTCAACAAAAACGATGTCGCCTAATTGCTGTTGCGCATAATCAGTAATGCCTACATAAGCCTCTTCTCCATCCATGCGAATCCATTCGTGTTCGCTGGTGTACTTTACATTGGTTGGGAAATTCATAATTTTATCTTTTAAGGGATTAAACAATTTAGCTTCAAATAAACAAAATTCCGACGACTCCGCAAAACAAACCGACTAAAAAACCGCCTCCTACTTCGTTAAGCGTGTGCTGACGGACTATTATCCGTGCCGAACCCAGCAAACCTGCCAGCAAAATAAAGAAACAAAGCCAGCTTACGGGGTTGAACTGGAAAATAAAACTATACGAAAGCAGCCCGCCTACCATGATGCCGCAACTCGCCATGTGGGTGCTGATTTTCCATTTGATGTTGATTACCGCACACAGAATCATGCAAATCAGCGTTGCGACAACGATACCGCTCATGTAACGGGGGATATGGATGCGGTACATCGTTATCAGGCAGGCTATGTAGCTCAAAATCGTCATTGCGTAAGGGATAAAACGCTTTTTGCGATTCCCTAATTCGTGGATGCTCCACCCGTTTATTTTTTGAAACAAGTAAATGCCCAGCATCGGCAGAAAAATGGTGAAACAATAAACCAGAACAAGTACCGTCACCTTATAACCGAGGGGCATAATGCGCAAATAAGTGAACAAAAAGAGCAGCAAAAAGGCTACAAAAGGAACCATAAACGGAGTAAAAACAGCCGAAATAATCCGCGCCGTCATAAAGAGTCTGCCTTTTGCAGCTCCATCTTGCGGGTTCCTATTAAACCGATGGTAAGCCAGTTGGTCGGGGATATTCGTTTCTTCCATGATTATCTTCTTAAACGTGCCACGGGGATGTTCAACTGTTGCCGATACTTTGCCACCGTACGTCGGGCTATGGGGTAACCCTTCGATTTCAACATATCGGCAAGTTCGTCGTCGGTATAAGGGTTCGCCTTATCTTCACCGTCGATACATTCTTTTAAAATGCGTTTTATCTCGCGTACGGAAAGTTCTTCACCGCTTTCCGTCGTATAGCCGTCGCTGAAAAAGAATTTCAGCGAATAAATGCCGAAATTGGTCTGTACGTATTTGCTGTTGCTCACGCGCGACACCGTTGAGATGTCAAGTTTCGCACGCTCAGCCACGTCTTTCAGAATCATCGGGCGGAGTAGTGACTCATCGCCTTCTTGGAAAAAGGGGCGCTGGAGGTCGATTATCGCCTGCATGGTGCTGAGGAGGGTTTGCTGACGCTGTTTCACCGCATTGATAAAGCCCTGAGCAGCATCTACTTTTTGTTTCAAAAACATCAGTGCATCTTTCGACTCCTTGCTTTGGTTTGCCCGGTTGCGCGTATGTTCGTCCAACATTTCGGTAAACTCGCGGCTCAACCGCAGTTCGGGCACATTGCGGTTATTCAGACTCAGGTTGATGGTCCCGTCTTCTTCCGTCTCCACGATGAAATCGGGTACTATCTGTTGCAGATTTTTACCAATCGTTTCACCCAACGAACTGCCCGGACGCGGATTCAGCTTGGTGAGCTCTGCCGCTGCCTGATTATACTGTTCTTCGGTGATGCCGAGTCTCTGGATGATTTTATCTTTATTCTTTTTCGTGAAATCGTCGCAACATTTGCTTATGATGTCGTATTCTATCTGCTTCAACGGGGAATCTTCCTTGCGCCGAATTTGCAGCAACAGACATTCCTGCAAACTGCGTGCGCCTATCCCGGCAGGGTCGAAATCTTGGATGACCGACAGAACATGCTCCAACTGTTCTGATGTTACGTAAACTCCCTGATAAATAGCCAGTTCATCAATCAGCGTTTCGGTAGACTTACGCAAGAGTCCGTCATCGTCCAGCGAACCGATAAGGTATTCGCCCAACTGTTTTTCCTCCGGCGTAAGATTCTGCATGTCAAGCTGTTCTTTCAGTGTCTCATAGAAAGACACGCTGTCCGAAAAAGGGATTTCTTCGGGCTTATTATCTTTTGAATGATTATTTTCCTGAAGTTTATAATCCGGTATGTCATCCTCACTCCGGTAATCGCCCAGCGAGAGGTCTTCTCCATAATCGGTATTCGGTTCTCCGTCCTCGTCGGTGGCATAGTTTTCTTCCGCCTCATCCGACGAATCGGCAGAGTCTTTACCTTCTTCCAATGCAGGATTATCCAAGAGTTCCGCACGGACACGCTCTTCCAGCTCCACGGTAGGGAGTTCCAGCAATTTCACCGCCAAAATCTGTTGGGGTGATAAAGTCTGTATTTGTTGCTGTGCTTGAGTTTGTACCTGACGTGAACTTTGTGCCATATCCTTCATAATTTTTAGTTGTCACAAAAGTACGAATTTGTATCGTAATAACCTGCGATTGGATACTGAATAATTTTTAAACCCAGCCGAACAAACGAAAGAAAACCATGATGACAGAACCGGAAAAACGCTACCGTTAGCGTTGGTCATCCCATGCGGTAGCGTTGCCCGGTTCTACCCATAGAGTTCATTGGTTCTACGGGTAGAATTTTTCGGCTCCAAGCGAAAGCAAACACCTCCTAAAAATCAACACATTAAATCAATCAGCCCAATAATAAAAAATAAACCCTGAAAGTTTTTCCATCCAACTTTCAGGGTTCACCTTATAACCTATCCGTCACCGGAAGTTTTCTCATTAGTGCGATAATAATCAGTTGCCCTCTTCTTCGATAAACACTTTTCCGTTCCGCTTGGATACGCTAACCTTACTTCCTTTGGGGTTCAGATTAAACGGCGTGATGTTTTCCGTACGGTTATCGACCACCATCAGCACGCTTTCTTCTGCAAACCGTTCTATCTGTAATGTAACATCGGCACTGCCCATCGTGCGGTTCATCAGCAGACTGTCGTTCACAAAAACCGACAGGCTGTCGCCTGCAAACCCGGATGTGATTTCTACGGTATAAACACCTTCGAACGCCCGCTGTTCACCTTTCGAACGGGAACGGAAGCCCAAATACAAGAACAGACAAACCACAAAGAAAACCCCAAACGCCAACAGCCCGTTGCCTATCATGAATTGCTTATTACTATTAATGCTTTTGTTTCTCATAATATAATATTTTAAGATTGCAGATTCAGCAAGTGAATAATTGTTTCTTTGTCGCGCCGCAACTGAGATATCAGCGCATCAAGACTGTCGAATTTTTTCTCGCCCCGAATGTAATGTAAAAATTCAACGCGCATCTGCTTATAATAGATGTCTTCGGAAAAATCAAAGATATTAACCTCGATACTCCGTTCAGCGCCGTTATCCACCGTAGGACGATGTCCGATATTCAACATACCCGCATAACGTTTCCCGCCGATATAGACGGCTACCGCATAGACGCCTTCGGCAGGAACCAACTTGTCGGCACACGACGGGCGCAGGTTGGCTGTAGGAAAGCCCAATTTGCGTCCTACCTTGTATCCGTCTACCACTACCCCGTCTAAATAATAATGATAACTTAAATAATGATTGGCATCTTCTACCTGTCCTCTTTTCAGCAGGTCGCGGATGACCGACGAGCTGATGGAAACACCTTCTTCCACCAATGCCCGCGCCTGTCGGACTTCCATCCCCAACTCTTCTCCATAACGACAATAATCGTGAAAGCTCTCGCTGCGATTATGACCGAAACGATGATCGTAACCGATAACCAGCGCACGGACATTGAAACGGTTACGCAGCAACGCCATAAACTCACGTGCCGAAAGTTGCGAAAGCTGGCGGGTAAAGGGCAACATGATACAATAATCCGCATCCAGCGTTTGCAGCAGGGCCTCTTTCTGCGGAAGGCAGGACAATAATTGAGGCTGGTAATCGGCTTGCATCACCTGACGCGGATGCACGGGAAAAGTAATTAAAGCCGTCGGCATCCGGCGCTCTTCCCCCACCTGACACAACTGGCGGACCAGATAACGGTGTCCGCGATGTACCCCGTCGAAACACCCGATGGTAGCGACACAGGGAGGTAGTGATATTTGTATATCGTCTGTGATTATCTTCATGAAATGTATCGAAATATGTCCGACAGATCGGAACCGGGAACATAATGAACGGTCTGCATACCCACCGAAGCAGCCGACCGGCAATTAACCTCGGCATCGTCAATAAACAATGTTTCTTCCGGATTCAGCACGGCTTCGCTCAGCACCTGCCTGAAAATAGCCGGGTCGGGTTTCGCCATGCGCATACGATAAGAAAGAAATATTTGCTTGAAACAGCTTCTCACGTCCGTACCTTCGTAACGGAACACACGCGGGGAAGCTGTTTCCCAATGTAATTCGTTCGTATTACTCAGCAAGTACAGGTTATACCGTCCGGACAAATCCAGCAATAAACGCAACTTTTCCTCCGGAATATCAAGCACCTCCATATTCCAAAGACGGTCTATCACCTCATCCGGCAACGACCGGCGGGTAAGGCGGCGCACGCCCTCCCGAAACTCAGCCGTACTGATATCCCCACATTCATAATGGCGGAAAAGTCCCGCTTCGTTCGTTCCGGTTATCAACGTTCGCACGTCTGCTACCCCGGCATTCTCGAAAGCCTTTATGCAGCCTTCCACATCGAGATCGACCAACACGCCGCCCCAGTCGAAAACCACATTCCGCACAGCATTACCGTTCATACTCACGCCTTGTTAAGTCTCTTGATACCACGCCAGATTTCTCCTATCCACAGTACAATGGATGTTCCACCGATGATATAACCCCATTCGACCAACGAAAGCGGTTCGGTACGGAAAACTTTTCCACCGAATGTAACGATGATAATCTGTCCGATAAGGATGATAATCGCCACGCTCAGCATACCCAACGCATGACCGGCATCCTTAAAGATTGAATGATTGGTTCCGAACACGCTGGCATTGAAAAGATTCCAGAACTGCAACATCACGAAGATGGTGAAGAATATGGTGAGGTAATGAACATTCATCTCTCCATCGGGCAACAAGCCATCGGGCAATCCTTTGAAATAAACCAACAGTCCCATTAAAATAACAAGGAATCCGAAAGCTACCCCGAAGATGTTGTTACGCATGGCAGGTGTAATGATGAAATCGGTGCGCTTACGTGGCTTTTCGTTCATAACATCCATACTGGGCGAAATAGAAGCCAACGCCATAGCAGCGAAAGTATCCATAATCAAGTTAACCCAAAGCATCTGGGTAACGGTAAGCGGAAGGGAAGTTCCGAAGAATGCGCCTAACAACACGCTAAGCAAAGCAACCACATTGATGGTAAGCTGGAATACGATGAACCGCTGGATATTCTTATAAAGCGAACGTCCCCACATAACTGCCGTGGCAATGCTGCGGAACGAATCATCCAACAAGGTAATATCACTGGCTTCTTTTGCTACGGATGTTCCCGTTCCCATCGACAATCCCACTTGAGCATGATTCAACGCCGGAGCATCGTTCGTACCGTCTCCGGTAACGGCAACCACCGCACCTTTTTGTTGCAACAACTGTACAAGTCGTTGCTTATCCATCGGACGCGCACGGCTCATTACCTTCAAATCGAGTACACGGTCGAGGGCTTCTTCATCGCTCAGAGCCGCGAACTCTACTCCGGTGATCCGGTTACGCTCTGTATCTTCCGGTTTCCACAACCCGATTTGGCGTGCTATTTCTGTAGCCGTACCCGGCGTATCTCCCGTAACAATCTTGATTCCGATTCCGGCAGACTGGCATCTCTTCACGGCATCTGGCACATCCGGACGAATCGGATCGCTGATGGCAAAAATGCCCAAGAAAGTCATGCCTCCCTTTTTCACCAGTTCGGCACAGTCGGTCGGATCGCTTGCATCTACATATTTATATGCCAACCCCAACGTACGCATCGCCTTGTTCTGGTAAGCCAATAGCTGTTCATTATTCAAACGTACCTGTTCGGCACTCAAATCACACTTGCTCATTACGATTTCAGGAGCACCTTTAATATAAAGTACACGCTTATTTTGCAAGGGCGAGTCAACCAGCGTAGCCATGTATTTACGCTCGGTTGAGAACGTAAGCTGATTGACGATTTTCGCTCCTTCGCGCAACGCCATATAATCTTTCCCCTGCTCATTCAGCCACAAGAGCAATGCTATTTCCGTAGGATTACCCACCCCTGACGGTTTTTCTCCTTCTGCCTTTTCTTCCAAGAAAGCCGTTGAGTTAGCCGATATACCTTCGGCTATCAAATCAGATTTGGTATCATCTAACTTCGCCTCGTAGACCTGCATCAGATTCTGCGTCAGCGTACCCGTCTTATCTGTACAAATCACCGTAATGGCACCCATCGTTTCACAAGCGTGCATCTTACGCACGAGGTTATTGGTCTTCAGCATCCGACGCATATTCAGAGCCAAACTCAACGTCACGCTCATCGGCAAACCTTCGGGAACAGCAACCACAATCAATGTCACTGCCATCATAAAGTATTTAAGCACGATACGGGCAACTTCCAACCATTGATGCCAATCGGTAACCGTGTTATTATTAAAATATACGTATAAATCTTTACTGGTAAAAATAATGAAAGTCAACGCAGCAATCGTAAATCCGGCTTTCCCGATCAAGTTGGCAAGTTTGGTAAGCTGGATATTCAACGGCGTCTGCTCCTGACTCTGCTCCGTAGCCTGACGAGCCACCTTTCCAATTTCTGTAGCATCTCCTACCCGTTCAACCCGCATCGTACCGTGTCCGTCAGTAATCGTTGTTCCACGCATCACCGCATTCGAAGGATAAGTAGCCTCCTCATCGAAATGCGCTTCATCCGTGGTTTTATTCACCATCAATTCCCCGGTAAGGCTCGATTCATTAACTTGCAATGAAACCGCCTCAACCAACGTACCGTCTGCCGGCACCTCTTCTCCGGTATTCAGAATAACGATATCGCCCACTACAATATCCTTACGAGGTATTTCATGTACCTTACCGTTTCGAAGTACCGTAACCGGCGTTTCTTCACCTACAGCGTTTAACAAATCAAACTTTTTATTTGCGTCATACTCAAAATAAAAGCCAATCCCTGTAGCCAAGAATATTGCAAAAAAGATACCAATCGTTTCAGCATACTCATTCTCAATGATAGAAATAATCAGAGAAAAAACAGCCGCAACGAGTAATACCCGTATCACAGGGTCATTGAATTTTTCCAAATAAAGTTTCCACATGGAAGGTCGTTTGGGCGGAGTTAAAAGATTACTACCATACCGCTGACGACTTTCGAGAACTTCGTTATCAGTAAGTCCGGTCAAATGAGAGTCTTTAACATTCTGTGACATAAGTCTAAAATTAAAATATTCAGTGACGCAAAAATACAATATATATTGGAAGCAATGAACTTATTAGTTTTTTTTATTAATTTTTTCCGCCGAAATGTTGTTTGTTTTCTTTTAAACTATTACTTTTGCACTCGGTTTCTGAAACACAAATGAAACACCGGACTTGTAGCTCAGTTGGTTAGAGCAACAGACTCATAATCTGGAGGTCCCAGGTTCAAGCCCTGGCTGGTCCACATTAAGAATCAAGCACTTACAAAGATTTTGTAGGTGCTTTTTCTTTTATTGGTGACCCTCAGGTGACCTTTTTGAAGCAAAACTCTGTAATAGTGACCTTCTGTAATTCCATGAAATTACAGAGAGTTTTTATAGATTTTTAAATAGAGAGAGTGGCTAAATCTGGCTTTTTAATAAATCGCTGCGATTATTCGTGTAAGGGATAAGATAAGACCGCAATAACTTGTCGAGGAATTATTTCGTAAATCTGTATAAGAAATATACCTACCTGAAATCAAAAGAGTTAGAAGAATTACCTCGTTTTGGGGTAATGAGTTGGTAACCGTTCCAATTGCCGTAGTTTGCATCGCTTTGCTTGTTCGGGTAACTCTTACGGATGCAAAAGTACGAAAAATATTCCGACTGGAATAATCATTCCCAATATTCTTTCAGCTGATTGGCATCCATTCTTATGCCGTTTGAGGCTTAAAGCAAGTTGCAAACAAGGAAGCCACGGTAAAAGCAACTCTTATCCATAACAAATGAATGCATTGCATTTTCTCAGAGGTTTAAGTTGTCATGCGGGAAGCTATGTGTCAGTCGGTTAAAACCTTCAGCATGAATATACTGGTTGCCGTATGCCCGGAATCTCCGAGTTGACCATCCAACAGCTGAAATCCCCGTTCCTTATACATATCAATGGCTTTACCAAACGAAGGGAATGTTTCTATATACAGGCTGGTATAGCCCGCTTCCTTTGCACGGCAGACAATCAAATCAAGAATCATGCCTCCCAATCCTTATCCTCGGACAGCAGGCGATAAATAATACTTGACTATTTCAGCACACTTGCCGGGCAAGCCTTTGGTGGGATAGAAGCCACAGCCTCCTTGAATCTCTCCGCCGTAATCAATCACCCAATATTCTGCATTTACATTTTCAACCGACTGACTGATGCAGTCCGTGACAGGGTCATCATACACCGTGCCTGTACGCGACACACCAAATTCATCAATAACACATCGTATCAGACGAGCCATTTGAGCATTATCCGTTTCCTTGATTGGACGGATGATAAAACCATCTTTTGTCTCCATATTGTTATCAGTTTATTTCCTATTCCTACAAAGATTCTCTTTGTTTTCGGGCAATGAATCTGTAGCCATTCCATTTACCGTGGTCTGCATTACTATATTCAGGCTGAATATTTGACATCCACACTTATGCTGTTTTAGAGTTGAAGCAATTAACAAGCAAGGAGGCTACGGTAAAAGCGATTCCTACTCCTACCACACCCGTCCATCCACAATGTTGCCAAAACAGACCTGAAACGAATGTTCCGGCAGAACCGCCCAAGAAGTAAATGGTCATATAAACGGTATTGACCCGGTTGATGGCGGATGCATCGAGGGCGACCACGCTGGTCTGATTGGACAGATGGATGCATTGCATTCCTGCATCAATCAACAGGATAGCGACTATCATCCACACATAGCTGGCATTCCCCCAAAATGCCAAGAACCATGCAGCCAATACCACACATCCTCCGACAATAGAGAAAAACCTTGCGCCATACTTTTGGATATAGCCGCTGATGAAAACCACCGTGGATGCACCTGCCAGTCCGCACAAACCGAGTGCGCCGATAATATCGTCACTCGCGAAGAAAGGCTCTTGCTTCATTCGGAAAGCAAGACAACTCCATAAAGCGAAGAACGAGCCATAAGCCAACGCCGCCCTCAAAGAAGCGATACGCAAGTACGGATATTGGGATAACAGGTGCAACAGGGATTTCATCAGACCCGCATAATTTTCACGTGAACGAGCAGGCAGAACGGGAAGC